>OCOJ01065195.1_pt2 | contig 57371 bp, 80 predicted proteins | sample 1539251 | NCBI WGS metagenome assembly OCOJ01 (sample SAMN01911457, study PRJEB22624) | soil metagenome | biome: Soil | place: Malaysia | collected 2012-04-30 | depth RA_metagenome m
ATACGTAGGCATCGTTTGCCGTGTGGGTCGCGCACGGGGGGTATGCCCTGGGGAAATGGGTCGCGAGATTGCGCGAGGGAGGGGTACGATGCATCTCTCATTGAACCAAAAATTCAGAATTCAGGTCCGGGTATTTCGAGAATTTCAGAAAACAGTCCCTTTCTCATTGAGCGTGAATTTCAGATTTCATCCAGGTTATTTTGCATTTTACCAAAAATCCCCCCGCATGAGGGGGGATTTAGTCATACGAGGGCAAAGCCCGAGTAGATCAGTAAACGACCGAGTGGGTCGAGGGGATAGGTTCCAACAGACAGAGTATCCCCCTTGGAGAATATTAGCGAAGGATACTCAAGTCTTTTAGGGACGTGTCAGAAGGACAGATTATTTCGGATTTCAGAAAAATCCTGAATCAGACTCACGGTTCCGCGAGAGAGTCTGGGGGATTGCTCCCGTGTATCTGCGTAGTCGGAACGGTCAGTGGGAACTTGTCGTCCACACCACTTTGGCCCAGTCAGCCCTTCTGAAAGCCGAATGGGTTTCGCCTCACCAGGGGTCTTAGCCGTGGTCTTGGCTTCGTTGAAGATTTCCCCGCCGCATAACGCGGTGCTAAGGAGCGCGATGGGGTCCATGAGGAACATCGAGGGGGTCCTCTATCGCGGCCACTTGGGTCGCTTGACCCCAAGACTAAGACACTTGACCCCTCCCCGCAATACCATTCGTTACGATACATCTTATTACGAGGTATTGACAGCCGGTGGGAATGTTCCACCATTAGACGCAGGTGGTGATTATGAAATCCAAGATTAAAAAAACCCTTGAGCCTCGGAAGGTAGATTCCAAGCGGCGTATCATCCTCCCCGACTCTTTCGCTAGTCCTGGGGATGTTGTCCGCATTCAGCAGCCGACGGCTAATAGGATCATTATCAATCGGGTGAGGGTCAAACTTGTCCTTATCGACAAGGACCAGGGAGATAGTCGTGGCTAACATTGATATCCCGATCATCCAGAACAACATGATCAAGGAGGCGGCCAAGGTTTCGATTTGGCATCAGCTCTTATCCATGGCTAATGCCAAGGGGTTCAAAAAGGGTTGGGCAGCTCACCAATTCATGGAGATCTTTGGTGATTATCCAAAGGGTATTCCGGACGGCATAGAACCGGTAACCCCTTCAATGAGGGCATGGTTTAGGGCCAAGGCCGAGGAGTGGCACGAGTCGCAACATGATCGAATCCCAAAAGGCGAGAAGAGCGATGAAGGAAGCCAAGCTTGACCGGAAAGGACCTTGTGATGATAGCCATCGATTACTGTTACAGGCATCAAGTGTGGAAATTATATGGAGCTTCCTGCCCGATGTGTGACCGAGAAATATCTTCTCATCCAAAACCAAGGCTTTGCAAGAGCAGGGATAGACATGGGAATCATTGCTGCCTCCATGCTCTAGAGCAGACTGATTTTTGTAGACGTCATCAACCAAGGGAGAAGAATATGTCGACTAACTCTAGACCGAAAAGTGTCTATACTGAGGAAGAATGGTTTATTAAACAATGGGAAAAGGTCCACGATGTATTTTTAAATATGCCCGAATCTAAAGCTAAAACAGTTTGGAGGGAGGTTGGTAGGTATCACGGGGATCTTGATTATTGGGCGGAGGTTGCGAAATATCTCGTGAGTCTCATCCCTGATGAAGTCGTAAAGGACAACCCATGAGATCCCAAGTGCCTCCTGAGCTTCGAGCTGAACTTTGTTTCATAGCCGCAGGGGTGATGCTAGTCCCATTCTTGTGGATCATTCACCCTGGATCAGAAGTCCATCACTGGTTCCGTATCGCATGGTGGATCTGTATGGCCATCGTCGCTATTGTAATCTACCGATTGAAACCATGGGACAACATCATCGGATCCATCTTTTGTATTATCTTTGGTCCCATCACCCTGCTTACACTTCTTCTCTTCCGACTCACCTTGAGATGGGGGTCAACTCATGAGACTTGAAAAGCAAATCACAGTCGTTCGTTGTCCATGGAATGGATCCGTGGATCTTCGTTATGGGGAATCAGCCGGGGGCAACAAATGGTCCGCTGCCACCAACCTTATCATGGCGACCGTGGAAGATGGTGAACGCGTCCCCGCCTTCCTGACCCTTGATCGTGATGTTGCCCAACAACTTATCGATGGACTCTATGCCTGCGGATTCCGACCTTCAGGAGAGGTGGAATCAGTCGGTCACCTTGCTGCGGTGAAGTACCACCTGGAGGACATGCGCACGTTAGCTTTCCATGCTCTTGGGAAATTACAAAAACCCTCAGAGAAGTTTGTGTGGCCAAACGGACCAAAGGCATAACCATGACCAAGATTCTCTGCTACGAGTGTCCCACCTGTGGCTTCATGGTCTCCAGAAGGGAATACGAAGGCACCGTCTGCTCTCCTGATTGCCACTGTGGTACACCTTGGTTTGAGTTCGTCCCTGTGTTTGGAGAAGAGAAACAACATGATCTCCTGAAAGGAGAGACCTAAATGACCTACATCCTGCGTTGCAATCGGTGCAGCAAAGAAATCGAGACCAAGCCTCACACGGCTGACACTCCAGATGGGTGGCTCTGGATCGAGCAAGATGTATACCTCTGCCCTGATTGCCGAAAGATCGTGATGGGATGGATCGATCGCAAGAGTCCTCTCCCAGATGAGAACAAGATCAACATCGTCCTGGTCTCATGGAAGGGGGAACACTCGGAGGGCGTTATCCCCGCCACTGACAAAACCTTCGAGGCCGACTCTAGTGGCATCCTTCTTGTCCATATCCCACACGTTCTCTACCCTCCATCCACCTCCGGCCTTTCCTCCGAGAGAATGGAACAAGTCCTTAAGGTGATTGGGGCGGCGGTACGTGTGGGTCTCCACTTAGAGGACGAACTATGAACACCCAACAGCGAGTTGACATGTGGTGTGCCATCTTCCTTCTCCTGGGGCTCATGGCCGGTCTTGGTGCAGCGTTCATGACCTCATCCTGCCGCGTCCCCGCCGTGGCTGAACACCCTGTGAAACCTCAAATCATTCGAGTCTAAGGAGAAGGTATGAAAACCAAACTTGGTCTTCCTGGTCTTGCCGCAGTCATGGTTATTGCCGCTGGTGCTGTTGCCTATTCGTGCCGCAATATATTTGCCGTGGTGATGTTAATAGTGGCTATCGCCCTCATCGCGTTTTTCTCCACTCTTGCCATTATCGTCACGGATATCTGATGACCCCATCCGATACTTACTGTTATGCCACTCCAATAGAGATCATTAAGCATGAAAGCGATTTTGTGTATCGCGCTCGATGTATGGTCTTCATTGGTAACTTAGCTGCATATGCCATGAAGTATTTCGAATTACCCTTTCCGGGGAAAGTGTTTACCGAGGCCCTTGAGAATCGTCTTCAAGTGGAGTGTATTCGTGTCATGGCCCGAGAATTGGCTAAGGAGAACTCATGATCCAACCCGATGAACACAACGTCCCCGGCAGGAAGATCCCTGATCAAACCGTGGAGCTAACCAATGAACAGGCTCATCGAATAGCGAATATGGCAATACTTCAGTATCTAAGCCGATGGGCCTATCCGACAAGCAAAGGAGCCTATAGCCTCCCTGGAACATTGAATCTACAATCCGCTATCGAAGATGCCATTGGCGAGCATCCTGGAGGCGATCCATATCCCCTAAAGGAGAAACGATAATGCCAACCATAGTCAAAAACCTCAAAGGTGAAGACATCAAACTTCCCGTTGGCGAATACCGGCGCCGCAGGGCTCAAGCATATAAGGCGGGGACCATGTCCCAGCATGGCCAACCCCAGCCCATCTATTTCGAATTCTCCTTCGAGGTCGAGGAATGGCGCCGTGGCAAACAAGCCGATTTGCGGCTACGTGCAGAAATTGCCGATGGATTGAGATAAAAAATAGGCTTGCCTCTGCAAAGCAGAGACCTTACTCTGATAGAGGATTGAAGGAGTGAGGCTATTTATGCAAGTGGTTCTCAAGCGGAAGTTGGGACTCGTTCTGAATCAAATGGATATGCGGGATGCAGGTGTGTTCCTGCATCTCTGTTTCAATGCAATGAAGTGCCAGCCTGAAGTTGTATCGATCAGCGTAAAGCGGATGGCGGAGGCTCTAAGGTTCCATCCGATCACCGTCAAGGGCGCGCTGGACCATCTTGAAGAGATGGGTCTCGTTCAACTAGGGGAGCAGGAGCGCGGACCGAACGCTCAGCTCTACTACAAGATCCCAACCAAGTATGTGATCTTCGAATGACATCTGATCCCACAAAGAAACTTCCTATCACGCTCCGTTCGCGGATGGAGGAATATTTCGAGGAGAATCCGACCATTGGCATGGGCGATCTCCGGGGATCAATGGCGCTAGAGATTCTTCAGCGACGGGAAGGCGGGGATTCGTGGATGATCCACGGGAAGAAATGTTCCCGCGCGGACGTTATGGAAATCATCGTGGACATGATGTGTGAGGGCTATCTCATCCCTGACATCCTGGCCTATAAAGGCGAGGGCGTGGCTGGCGATACGAAGATGCCCAAGAAGATCACCGTCGCTAACTGGATCAATGACTACGCTGACTTTCGTAAGGCTCTTGAGGCCGCTGAGATGATGTATGCCTTCCAGAAGGTTTCCGAGGCAGAACACATCCTTGATGGCTCGGATGACGTGAAGCAGACCAACCGGGATAAGGCACGAGCAGATCTCCGAATGCAGCTCGCGCAGGCCCTGCATTCCAAGAAGTTCGGCAAGAAGCAGACGATCGATGTCCAGCACCACGATGAGATCTCTGGTCCTGAAGCATGGACGCGCCTCAAAGCATTCCTGGTCAATAACCAGAAACTCATCGAAGAACATACAGGGATCGGCCTCAATGTCCCCGTGATTGAGGCTGAAGTCATCGAAGACCCTGTCCAGGAAACACCGGATGTCATGACACTCGGCATGGAAGGTGGTACCACCAAAGGCTCTTTCGAGGAGGGGTTACTATGGGATCAATAGTCAGGTTTTTTGGAATTTCCGGAATAACCATTTTCACGATCACCGCGATTTATGGAGTAGGCATCTTGACAGGGAGGGTTTACTTCGGAAAGTCGGACGAGCCGTGGAAGAACGCTTTGGCCTGGCCGAAGTGGGTAGCCTTCGTGTTGTTGACCAAGCTGGGTGATTATCTCAAGAAGACGGTGTAGAGTGTGCCCACCGTTGTATGAGCACGAATGCCTCGATTGCCATGCGATTGAGGAGCGGCTTCTCCCGGTAGAGAAGGGATGGGATTGTCAGATCTGTTCGAAGTGCGGAGGTCTGGCGTATCGAATCATATCGGCCTGTTCGTTCCAAATGCCTGGGTTCCACCATGGGCAAAATATCACACCTGACGATCTGTTAAACGGCTTCGAAAATGGGGACCCTCGGGACAAGGTTTAATTATGGCCAAGGTCCATTACTATCATACAGGTCCATTCCCAATTGAGTTCGGTTTCACGACGGATGAAGTGGCCTTCCGGCGGGAATGCAAAAAGTTAAGACCTGACGAAGATGTCCCCTTTCCCGATCTTGGAGCTACCTATTTTTTCCCTTCAGACAATAGATCTCCAGATTATGTCATCGTAGCGCTCCGGGTCCCAAAAGATCTCACGCCAAGAAGGGCTGCTGCCATCTTGGCCCACGAGGCGGTTCATGTATGGGGCCGCGTACTCGATACGATAGAAGCTAAAGACTACGACCGTCGCCCTAATGAGTTCCAAGCGTATTCAGTTCAGTATTTCCTTCAGTGTATGCTATGCAGTTTGGCAGAAATGACCAAAATCAAGGTGTAGTCATGGATTGCCGGTACTTCCACGGAGACCATTCTTATTCCCCATCGGAGTGTGACCGGCGTTTCTGCCATGAAGTCTTAGGACCATCGAGCCGTCTTCGAGAAGTTCCTCTCCCGCTCCGCATGGATCCTGCTTTGTGCGATCACGAGATGGAGATGTACTATGTCCGCTACTCCGCCAAGGTGATTCGCCGAATGGTGGGGAGCCGGATGGTTCTGTTGGAGGACGGACGATTGGCTTTGGCGGATCAGGCATTTGCCGTGTGCAAGCGGTGCGGTGTGGTCCAGTATTATCACGAGAGGCTCGGGATGGTGACGTGCTGTCCCATTGACGTGGAGATTTGACATGGGCTGGTTTAATGGATGGTTCCATTTCTGCACTAGCCATACGGAATGGGGTCCTTTAGAGAAGACTGCGGTAGCGGGTTATAATAGTGATTGTAGGCCATTATGTGTTGTGATGAGGCGCTTCCGTCAGGAAGGGCGATGTTCTGTGTGCAAAAAGATATTCATTCGATATGTTGACAAAAAGATTGATCCCCCAGAGGAGGTATGACATGGATGTTCCAGACATGATTGTAAATTGGTGGCTGAAGATCTTTGGATGGGTTCCATCGTGGATGTTGCCGGCTATCCCCGCCCCGGGTCCAGGCAAGATCCCATGCTACATCTTGTCGGGCCAGTCCAATGCTGCAGGCGCACCAGAGAGTTCTGGGCTCACACCAAAACAGGCGGCCATAACCTCGGGATGGGGGATCTTCGCAGATGGGACTGCGGTAGACCCCGCTAAGAAGCATGTCTGGTGCATGGGGGTGGAACCAGGATTCGGTGCCGATGCAACAAAGTTTGGGCCTGAAGTCGGGTTTGCACAGGTCATGAAGCCTGCCTTCAATACGGGTCTGATTATCAAGTTCACGGCACCTGGGATGGGTCTAGAGCAATACTTCCTCTCACCCTCCGGAGGAGGAGCAAAGGAGGGTTATGTTAGGCTACTCAGGACCATTCGGGATGCCTTCAACCCCGCCAATGCCTACCTCGCGGGGGTGATCTGGATGCAGGGCGAAACAGATGCCACAGCCCTCAATACTGCGAACGACTACGCCAAGAACCTCATGTGTCTCATATCAGACCTAAGACGAGACACAAAGTACCCTAGCCTTCGTTTCGTGATAGGCAAGATTCATACATCGCCTTACTGGCCTTTCGCATACATCGTTCGGGCAACACAGGATTCAGTGGCCAAGGTGTGCGCCAATGTAAAGGATTTTGAAACTGAGGACCTAGCCTTGGGAGCGGATAACGCTCATTTCAATGCTCAGAGTGAGTATATTTTGGGTGTGAGGTTCGCGGAGGCCATGCTTGCCTAACGATCACAATGTCCCTGCCCTGGAGGGGCTGGAGCTGGGTAAGACCATCCTGGCGCGGGAGGCAGAGTCGGCATTCCTAACAACAGGGATCGCCAAGACTCCCTATGATCCTCAACGCGAGATTCTAAACTCTACACAGAAGATCCTGGCATTTCTGGGAGCGAACCAGTCAGGAAAGACTCATACTGGTGTCATTAAAATGGCCTGGGATGCAACAGGGTTATACCCTGAATGGTATCACGGAAGGCGAACAACCAGAGGGATTGACGCATGGATCATGGGGAAGACGGCTGAAAACACCCGTGATACAGCTCAAAAAAAATTATTTGGCTCTAATATTGATAAGCCGGGATGGACAGATAAGCCTGGGCAAGAGGCTTTGATCGGCCAGAAGTATATCCTCGCGAAGCCTACGCGGAAGCCTGTCCCCGGAGCCTTCGATACGGTTCTTGTGAAGCATGTCCCGAGCGATACTACATCTCGACTGATGTTCAAGTCTCACCAGATGGATACGGTAGCCCTGGCCTCTTGGTCTGGTGACCGAGTGCTCGTGGATGAGGAGTGCCCAAAGGAGGTTCTGGATGAACTCATCGCCCGTGTATCGGTTTCGGATGGGCAGATCTTCATAACGTTATGTCCTTTGGATGGGCTAACGCCACTCGTGAAATGGATCATGGAGATGGCAGAGCGGCATCCAAGCTTGCTCAAGCTCTGCTATCTCACATACGATGACGCACAGCACCTTGATCCTACTGTGAAAGCTGCGAACAGGGCATTGTGGTCTTCTAACCCGGCGATGATGGCGGCTCGAACCGAGGGAAGAGCTGTAAGCAACCACGGTCTCATTTTCCCGTTCGCGATCGCTGATATCACCTACGATCCGACCCAGATCATCATCCCTGACCACTGGCCTCGTCTAGGTGGACTCGATGTAGGCTTCCGACATCCAACTGCGGCTGTAGCCACCGCTTTGGACCTCGCCTCAGATACCGCCTACGTCTATGCCAGCTACGAACGTGCAGAGATGCCCTACGGCTATCACCATGGCCAGCTCTTGAACTGGGGCCAGAACATGACGTTCATGATCGACCCCGCCTCGGATCAGGTTTCTCAAGCCGACGGGAAGACCATCCTCCAAGGTCTCTGGTCCTTGACTCATGGCCAGCCTGACATCGATGGCGAAGGCGGATACATGGCCATCGAAGAAACCAAGCGTAAGTATATCAAGGCTAACAATTCATTCGCCGAGTCTCAGGATGCGATGTGGCATCGTTTCGGATCCCGGCGTCTTCTGATCTCTAGAGTCCTGAAATCCTTACTAGATCAGTATGGTTCCTATGCCTGGAACACGGATGGGAACGGCCCGAAGCGTGAGACTCCAGCTCTCCGCTACGATATCATCACGTCCCTCCGCTACTGCACGCTTGGCCTGGCTCAATATGCCCACCGGCTCAATGCGATCCCGCCCTGGCAGGAAGTCGAGGAGTGGGAGGATGTGCCGCAGGTCAAGGAATGGAAAAAATATCGCGCCGGCGAAGGCGGTCAGGGGCAGGTCCTCCGGTAGACCCCCTAAAGGGTAAGCCCTTGCGGAGTTAGAAGATTTATCTCACCCTGGAGTGGGTAATGTTTACCCTTGGGGGAGATGCAGATGGCCGAACCCATGCAAGGACTTGGAGGGCTACTCCCAGCTCGCTTGCCTTCGGCCCCGGCACCCAATGCCGTCATGTCAGTCGGTCCCCCGAATTATGGTCCTGGTGCCCCGCCTCCTCCCGAGACGCCTCCTATTGAAGAGGCGATGCCTGCGATACCCGAGGAAACCGAGGTCGGGAAACTCATCGGTCAGTTCAATCTTGAGATCGAGTTGGCTGACCAGGGACGGCAACCGAAGGAATGGAAGTGGATCAAGATCGAGAAGTATCTGGCGGGCAAGGATGTCCAGGATGCCGAACCCGGATATGAGGAAAGCAAGTTCTTCTATCGGCGCCTCCCCCGCCTAACCCAGATCGGGAAAGAGAAACTATTCAAGCATGTGTGCCCCCTACATGGGAGGCCCTGGGAAGTCCGTTCCTCGCCTCGCCATAACCAGAATGTGAAGCAGGACGTTCAGAACAAGAACGTGAGCTGGCTCAGGGAAAATATTGAGGATGTCCATGAGTCGATGGAACTCGAAACCTTCCTGGATGACACCTGCGAATTCCTATCTAACCTTGGGACTGGCGTCGTCTATGGCCCGATCAGTCTCTCGAATCCCCATCTCCGTTGGCAGAATGGCGAAGAAGAGATCGAGGCCCAGGACAAGCGCAAGCCTATGTGGCAGGTTTATGACCCGAAGCGGGTCTACCCTGATCCTAACGGGAAGAAGGTTGAAGACCTGGAGTATGTTCATTTCCATCATGTCTTGAGCCGGCATCAGATCCGGTCCTTGATGGATGACAAGAGTTTCATCAAAGAGCAACTGGGTGACTTGCTCGCCACGATGAAGGTAGGCAACTGGGCGGGGAATCTCAAGAAGTGGGAAGTCATCCCCTTCCCCACGAATATCACGGGTTCTGCGCTAGACCGGTACCTTGTCTGGAAGCGTGTCGGATTCCTAAGTGAAGAAGCCCTGAAGGCTTTGGGCGAGAAGAATCTCGGCAAGGAACTGGAGGGTTTCGAAGCCCTGGACAAGGATCAGCGTCTCGCACTCACGGAATCGCTTTGGGAAATCTGGTTCTGCGATAAGTTCATCCTGAAGGTGGCCAAGCGCAAGTTCCAGCCCAACAAGCTCCCGGTCTACTTCATCCCCTTCCGGCGTGATCCGACCTCCATCTTTGGCATCGGCATTGGTGAAGCCGCGCTTGAAGTCGTGGAGATGCTGATCAACATCACGCGCTCCATCGATGACGCGCTGGCTGACACCTCTGGCTTCCAGGCGATGATTGACGCGGGGGCCATTGAGAACAAGGACCTAACGGTTCGTGGCCGCAAGACCTGGATCTATCGCAACAAGGGGACCTCTCGCAAGGAAGGGCCTTCCGGACGGCCCATAGAATTCTTCGCTGTCCCGAGCAACATGGAGCACCTGCTCGCGTGCTTCAAGACGTTCGAGGCGATGCTCCCCGTGGTGACCGGCATCATGGAGATGACGACCGGAGCCGATCTTGGGTCTGGGGTCCGCACAGACCAGATGATGAACGACATTTGGGCCAGCCTTGAGGAATTTCTCCGGAGCACGGTCGGCAATGTGGACCGCTACTGGTGGAAGCCCCATCTTCATGATGCTTATGCCTGGATCAAGGCTTACGATCCTGAATGGCCGGCGCATCAGATTGAGGCTGATCTTGTGGTATCCGGTGTGCGTGGTGCTCTCCGGCGAGAGCTGGTTGGCCGGAAACTCAAAGATCTCTACGCTACGCTGCATCAGTTCGGAATGCCGGATTGGTTTGATGAAATCGAACTCATCCGCGCCATCGTGGAAGGCATCGGTCTTGAATCCGAGAAGGCTGTGCTCACGGCAGATCAGTACGTCGAGAAACAGGCGCTCAAGGCGAAACAGACCGAACTCATGGCCAAGGCTGGCGCAGCTCCGCAGAATGCCGAGAACGACAAGGAGCGTGCCCACACCTCTGCTCGCGATGCGATCATCGAGTCCTTCAAGTCCTTGATGACGGCCAACCCGAATGATCCAGCGACAATCCCTCTCTTGGAGAGAATCTTTAAGCTTACGGGTCAGCTTGATGAGAAGGCGCAGATTGCGCTTACAATCCGTGCCCGTATGCTGGCTCAAGCCTATGAAGCTCAAGGCGTGGCTTCGAAGGAAGAAGAAACCCGTCTCGCGGCAGATGTGAAGCCCGATTCCCCACTCGATGTGCCCAAGAAGCCTTTCGATAAGGAAGCAGCGAAGCAGGACACCGAGATGGTGGCCGTCAACCCGCAAGAGAAAGCCCAGCTTGTCGCTAATGGCGGAGCGGGCGCTATTAATCCTGAAACGGGAGTCCGGCATTTCTACCAGGCTGAAGGTAGCGGTGGAGATGGGGATGACAAGAGTAAAACCAAGGATAAAGGGACTGAAGAGAAGGGCGAAGGTAACGAAGAGGGGCCACAAGGTCCATCTGCTCCATCAGGACCATCCCCAGCCAAGACAGAGGGAACTCCTGAAGGTATTGCCCCCAATATGGCCCAAGAGTCCAGAATCCAAAGGCAACAAGCTCTTTCGACAGGCGCTGAGGCCATCCAGAAAGAGGCTACGACCGCAGCTACCGAAGCAGCCAAGCCCATTCTCTCAAATCAGCCGTCTGTTCGGGGCATAGTGACTGGGGCCTTGGATCCCAGCAAGCCGATCGTTGGGAGGATCAAGGACATCCTTCAGGCGGGGATTGCCTCTGAGAAGGCTGAATCCGGTGTATATGGCAAATACCATGCTGAAAAAGTTGCCGATCCGACTCAGACTCGTTCACCTGAAGGCGGTCAGTCACCATCGGGGACGCCTCTCCCGCCGATGCCTCCTGGATGGGGAATCGGAGAGGATGAAGAGACGCGCCGGCGGACATGGGAAGCCCATTATCGGAGAACTCAGAGTTTCGGAGGGTCTGACACATGAACGCCGTTTCGGAATCCGGGCGCAATGCCTTCATCGAGAAGTATGGAGTAGAGCCCGAATATCTTCTTCCCGCTATGAAGGATGACCGCATTCGTGTGGTTCTCCACCATCTTTACCTGGACGCTATGGAAGATTTGCGTGAATGCAATCTAAAGGAAGACGGGGAACGAATTCAAGGAGAAGCAGTAGCCTACTGGAATCTTTTAAACATCCAGAAGGAGATTGAAAACATCATTGGCAAGCAAGAATGACCACGTCTTTCTGGTCGCCGGCATTCCGCCGGTCCCAGGTGGTTCGGAGTAACACATGTCACCTAAACCAAACCAGCCTATCTCAGATCATGACCAGGCTCATGTGGATCTGCTGAAGTCCGTAGGGCTTGAGCTAGATCCTGTAACCATGCGGCCTAGGGTGGTAGATGAGAAGGCGTTCCAGGGCGTGACGAAGCCGTCGGATGGGATTCCCGAACCAGTGTCCGGCTCCCAGACCGTTACCGTGCTCCCGTCTGCCGAACCCATCGAGATCGAAGAGGAAGAGATTCCAGCCGTTCCTCCGGTTCCCATTGAACCGGAATCAACGGAATCTCTACCTCCCAAAAAGCCCGAGGGTGAAGAAAAGCGCCTGCAAGACACCCGTGAGGCGCAACAGAAACTCAGCAAGCTGGACAAGAAGATCCAGGATAAGGAAGCCGCGCTGAATAAGCTCAGCGATGACATTACCCGGAAACAGTCCGCACTTGAAGATCAGATCAATAAGTTGGCGGCTCTCCAGGCAACATCGGGCGGTATCTATCCTGAACATCTTGATCCTGCGGACGCTGAGACGGTTGCGAACTTCCGCAAGGAATATCCGGAAGCGGTAAGCGTGATGGAGGCGGTTGTTGCCCCCGTTTACGATGCCCTCTCTAAACTTTCCGAGCGGGTCAATGGGTTATTGCAGCAGTGGGGAGAGCAGGTCAGCAAGCAGCGTGAAACCGAAATCCTTGAAGGGGTCTATCAAAAGATCCCGAAAGAGCGTGTTGATCAGATTGTCAAGAGCGATGATTTTGGCGAATGGCTCGCGGGTAAACCAGAGCGGAAGCGCTTACTCTACATCGACATTTTGAACAATACGACCAAGGGCGGGTACACGTCTGCCGATGCACTGGATGTCTTCGATGAGTTTTCGAAAGACACCGGCGTCAAGCTGATCACAAACGGGAAGGCTCCCCGGCGCGAAACGCCTCCCATGGACGAGACCCCTCGATTGAGAACAGGTAGTGCTTTGCCGACTGCCGCTCCTCCGGCCCCGGCTCGTCCGAATCCCTCCAATGAACTTGCTCCCCTGTCTCTTCAGGAAGCAGCCAACTTCAAGTATCTCCTTGAAGAGGCTCCTACTTTAGAGGCGAGGAACATCTTACTTCAACGTCTCTCCCTAACCCAACTTTCTGGCGATGCAACCAAACGACCTCAAAGTGTCATGCATTAGGCCCAGAAGGGGAGAGCCAGCTAAAGGACAACTACAATGGCCGATATTAATACCCAGCTTGATCTAACTTACGGCATCGGTGCGACCGTAAGCCGATCCGGCTCTCCCTCTGGTGGCGTTACCGACGCCTCCCAGCCTTATCTTATTGAGAACATCGTGGAAGGTCTGGCCATGGAAATCATGCGCCGGGAATCCTTTCTGAATCGCATCTGCAACACGCAGGCGATGAAGAAGCTGACCGAATTCGGTCAGATGATTACCTTCCGCGTCCTCAATCCTCCTGCCGTGAAAGCCTACACGGTGAACCAGAAGCTCGTCGTTGATACTGTCACTGGTACCAACTTCTCGCTGACCGTGGACAATTCCTGGTACAGCTATCCCGTGATCGATCCTATCGATCTCAAGCAGATCAATGTGGACCTGCTCGGGAATCTGGCCCGGATGATGGCCGATGCCCATGCCGAAAACGAATACTCCATCGTAGTGGCTGCAATGATCACTGCGATCTTCGGCGCGACCCAGATGGCTTACCATGGCCAGACTCCCGGAACGGTTGCTTATGGTGGGGCTACTCCCATCAACCCCGTTTCGACGGATCGCACGGACAGCGACTACATCATCAAGTACTTCCTCAGCGCTCAGAAGCGCTACAACCAGATGGCCGTTCCCAAGAAGGGCCGCTATGCTCTCGTCAATTCCGACGTGAACGAGATCCTGCTTCTGTCGGATCAGTTCACTTACAACATCGGCGGAGAGGGCAACAAGAAGCTGATCGAAGAGGGCGAGGGTTCCATTCGTGTTGCCGGCTTCGATATCTATGTTACCGATGAAATTCCGACCACGACCTACGGTGGCGTTGCCAACATCGCCCAGGTCATCTTGGGCCACCAGAATGGAGCTGCGTTCGTTCGCCAGCTCCTCGAAACTGAAATTGGTTTCAAGCTTCAGGATCAGATGGGCCGTGCCATGCGGACGCTCGATGTCTTCGGCTTCGGGCTTTCGGATAGCCGTCTCATGGGGTACCTGCCGCTGAAGGTCGCATAACCTTTCCCGCAGTCGTGGGGAGAGTGGCGATCCATTCTCCCCATCCTGCACTTTACGAGGTTCACATGTCACAAAATGCAATGCAGGTAGACTATCCAGCGCTCGCCGAAAAGACCGTGGCGATCACATACCCGAGTACTCCCAAACGGCCTCCTCTTTTCCGGAAGGATTATCTCGACTATGAGCGATTGTGGATCGGGATAGTTAAAGAAGGCCACAACAACAAGGACTGCAAGCTCATCGTCGAAGATTCCGATGAGGGCCGTGCATTGTTGACTGGCGAGGCCCCCAAGGTTTTGACCTCTGACTACCTCCAGCTCCTTGGCGAGGATGAGATCAAGACCTATGCGACCAAATACAAGGTTCGCATCACGGCAAAGAGCACCAAGAATTCTCTGATTCTTGGGATTCTCCGGGCCATCGAAGAGGGGGAAGCTGGAGAGTAGTAGCCTCAGCGGGGTAACCATGACCATTGCCTTTTCGCAAATTCAAGACCGGATTCTCCCCATGCGTGGGGATATCAAGGATCGTCGTGGACTCATGGCGTTTCAGGTTGCCGCGAGAAGGCTGGCTGTCGAGACGTTGGGGCTCCAAGAGGAAGTGACATTCACGGTGACGGCCAATACAGTTATCACCACACTTGTTTATCCTCCTGATCAACCCAAAGAAAGTCTCTACATCTTTAAAGCGGAATGGCTGAAGTCTGATGGTGTGACGTTTGAGCCGATTCGCATCTACAATCAAGATGCGCTGAAGGAACTCACACACCATACCCATAACAACCCTGGCGAAATGAAGGGGTATACCTCCGACCAGGGACGCTTCTATCCAAACCGTCCGCCCGCAGTTGACACCCAGGTTCGAGCGATCGTTGCCTACAAACCGACTGGCGACTTCGACGAAGTTGACTTTGGGCATGAATTCGAGGATGCGCTCGTAGAGGGCGCTTTATCGTATTTCATGCGCCTCCCTGGACCCGACAAGGACATGTTCTCTGCCGAGTTATCCGAGAGGCGCTTCCTATCTGAAGCCAGTGCCCTCCGAGGAATGGTCCTCATTGGGGATGTTGGCTATCTCCGTGCTTCCGTGAAACCTCGCAAACATCATTTTGGGGGGTTCATGGGGCAAGACAAACTGAGGTTCTAGATGCCCCGCAAAATCCTTGTAGTCTCGCATTTCGGCGCAGTTGGTGAACTGTGCCAGAGACTCATGGCTGAGGGTAATCAAGTCAAATTTCACATCAAGGACAAGCCGTCGAAAGACATCAACGATGGACTCATCGCTAAAGTCCCCAATTGGGAACGATGGGTTGACTGGTCTGATCTCATTATTTTTGATGATACCAACTTTGGAAAGACCATCGACGAGCTTCGAGCGAATGGCAAGGCTGTGGTGGGAGGTTGTCCTTACACGGACAAGCTGGAGATGGACCGGGGTTTCGGGCAGGAAGAAATGCGACGAGTGGGAATGAATGTCCTGCCTGACTGGTCCTTCAAGAACCTCGATGAAGCCATCAAATTCGTACAGCAGAATCCTGGACGTTATGTTGCGAAGCCATCTGGGACCGCTCAGGACGAGAAGGCGTTAACGTACGTGGGGAAGATGGACGATGGGTCAGATGTCGTGGCTACGTTGGAGAACTACAAGAAGAAGTGGTCAGGGAAAATCCATGAGATTCAGATCCAAACGTTCGCCAAGGGCGTGGAAGTAGCCATTGGTGGGTTCTTCAATGGCAAAGAATTCATCCAGCCTATGTTCGTCAATTTTGAATACAAGAAGCTGATGGATGGAGACCTAGGTCCAAATTGCGGCGAAGCCGGGACGACATCATTCTGGTCTGATCGATCGCGTCTCTTTAAGGAAACGCTCAAGAAGATGGAGGCCCCTCTCGCGGAATATGGTTATACAGGCTACTTCGATGTGAATACGATCTGCAATAAGGATGGGTGCTGGCCATTGGAGTTCACGCCGCGTTTTGGTTATCCAACTATCTGGCTCCAGGTAGATTCGATCAACTCTCCCCTTGGGGATTTCTTTGAGGCGGTTGCTACAGGTAAGAAATTCCATCTCGATACCGAGAGCGGGTTCCAGCTTGCGGTGGTTGGCGCGGTCCATCCTTATCCTTTCGAAGATCCCGTAGCATTCACGAAGTATGCAAGCGAGAAGACAATCCAGTTCAAGGATCCCACAATGGATGGGATCTATCTCTCTGATGTGAAGCTCGTGGGAGACGAATGGAAACTTGCTGGTAATTCTGGGTATCTCGTCATCTGTGTAGGCAAGGGCCATACGATCGAAGAGGCGAAAGAGGAAGCCTACAAACGTATCAAGACGGTTCAGGTCCCTGATCTTTTCTATCGAACAGACATCGGGTGCCACTGGTTAAAGGATAGAGACAAGCTTCAAAGCTGGGGATGGATTTGATGAGCACACTTGCCGATCTTCGAGAAGAAGTCCGACAACTCCTTGGGCCAGGCGTTTACGATCGTTTCTTGCCCAGTGGTAGCACGCGATGGGTAGATGATGCTTTGAACTTAGCTTGTTCTCATACGTGTGAACTTCTTGGCCTGACTCGTATCGAAGCTCTCGTGGCCGTGACGAATAAGCAAGCCGCTGCGCCTTCAGACGCCATCAGCATTGTGAGTGCGAGGAGGACCGATGGGTAAGATACTCTATCAATCCACTCTTGACATCGAGGACCAGAAGAACCTCAATTGGAGATCCAATACGGGTGAACCTAATGCGTGGATTCCTGTCAGCGGTAAGCTCATCCTCCTCAATGGCATCCCCTCCACGGGGCAAGTTGTCATCGGCTATATCCAGGAACCGGTGCAGATGGTAAACGATACCGACACACCGGATTCCCGTATCCCTGAATTTGTTCATCAGTATCTGAAATACGCGGCTGTCGCTTTCCTGAAACAGCAGGCAGGTCAGACACAAGATCTGAAGATGGCTTCTGAAATGTACGCCAAGTTTACGACTGGACTTGGCCTTGGACCGATGGGATTGGCGTCACGTGATGTCAAGAGGTAATCCACATGCAGTATTCGGATATCAAGCTGAAGACCCTTGAATTGGTCGGCGATATCGCCGAAGGGTCAAGCGCGTATAGTCCGGAACTGGTGGCCAAAGCAGCTCAATGGTCTCAGGAGCAGGCATGTCAACTTCTGGGACTTTCCTATATCGAGGGGATCACTGGCCTCACGGGTGTGACATATGCGGCAGGAGAAACGGGCGTGGGAGTTCTGGTCCCGGCTGATGCGATCAAGGTGACGAGAATCCAACTCTGGGATAGTTCGATGATTGACTTGGTAGGGGGTTAAGATGGCGACGACTCTATATGGATGGACCTGGGTGGGAGATGATCAGCCTACTACCGGGGTTCTCCCAACTCAGGAATGGCGTCAACCGACTACAGGGGATTGCTTTGTCCGAGATACAGCGAATGCAAATTGGATCTTTGTGGGGAATGTTGGTTCCCGTCTGTATGGCGCGGTCGAAGTTGCTGGATCCACAGTAACGGGGCCTCTCGTTGATGTTCCCAATTTGCTTCCGACAAACAATCCGGATGCTACGGGCAATATCCGGCAGGAGGGGTTTTCTGTCGCACTTTTAAAGGATCTTGCCGATCTAGAGAAACGATTCAACAACCGAATCAACGAAGCGGTGGCTGAAGCGTTTTTGAGTAATACCAAGCTCAGTGCGGTGGCTGCGAACATTGCGGTTTACGCTCAGATACTTACACCTTCCGTATATCAACTGCTGAATTCGGGCGTGTCGGTTCCTCTCCCCACATTCCAGTCGGATGGGACGAAGGCTACAAAGGACCAGCTTGTTGCTTACGGGGCTGCACTAGCCGGATGGAACATGCAGATCTTTGGCGCCGGAATTGGGTTCAATTTTCAATTGAAGTTGTACGAAACGGTTCCGGGAACACTAGGATCGGGGGGTTCCGTGGGATCCATGCTTTACCTGCTTGATTATGTGGCCAGTGCGAGCATCCCGTCTGATCAAAGTGAAATTTCTCCAATATTTGCATTTTCAATCGCAGTGAGGTAAGCCGTGAAGACGTTCCGGGTCTCTGTGGCAGGCGGCATTGATGCGGTCACCGATCTTGCGATGGGTGATAACAAACATGTCGTCTACATGGAGAACCTTGATGTTCGCGGCGGGGTGGCGAGGCCCTTCAACCTCCCTAAGATCAACCCCAATGTGACGGTCCCAGACGGATCAGTTCAAGTCTTCTCTTACCGGGGTAGGCTGATCTTCAGCACGAAGCGACGGAACTACACGGCAGAATTCACGAATAGCCACGAGATCATCTACTGGACAGAGTACGGTGGAAATCCTATGAAGATGGTGGATGGGATCGCCGTATCGCTTGGTATCCCCAATCCGTCATCTGCTCCAATTGTGGCAATCGGGAATGCGGTTGCCCCAACAAATATCCAGATTGCTATCACAGTCGGCACTCCGGGGGCGTCGATACCGAAGAATACACAGGTATCATTCAGGCTTGCTTATCGAACAGCATTGGGCGTGTTCCCGGCGAGCGGCGCCATCACGACAACAACATCACAGGATAATTCTGGGATCACTCTTAGTTGGGGGAATCCCTCTTTAGATATCCCCGCCTTAGAGACACTCATTTTCATAGGAACAGGGAACAAAGATGAGAGGTACCTGACCTCCATCCCTGCCAAGCGCCAGACATTCGCTTATCTATCTCCCATGGCCGCATCGGGCGAGATGGCTACTCTTTATGACCAGACGGCACAATATCAATATTCCACAACATGGCTTCGTGATGTTGATGGGGTTCAGAATGAGAGCGGGCCTTCGTCGCTTTCTGCGGCTATCCAGGCTTTCTATGCAAGGCATGTAACAATTGATCCTTGGTTTGAGGGGTTCCTCGACTCTCCTAATTTGGTGACATGGACAACGCCTAATCAGCCAACATTCGAATTCATTGCAGGGTCAGAATTGTCTGGGTCTGGATCCGATAAGGCGATTTCTGTGTCATCCATCGTTGTTGATACGGATACCGGTAGGGTCCTATGCACGTTCGCCACTCCTCATTATTTTTGCAATGGTGAAAGAATTTTGATTGTTGGGTGTTCTCCGGACCCATTCGAAGGATTACCGGTTGAGATTCAGGTTGAGGATGGCCAATTCACTTCTTGCTATCTTGTCGTAGGGACATCATTCGCGGCACCAGGGGCTTCCTTGGTTGGAGTCTCCGCTTATCGTGTCATGAGTGTCGGGATCGTTTCTATGGCTTACAGCTCTACGGTCGGAGCGATTGTCGTAACGGCTGATCGTAAGCATACATTCGGCGCGGAACGAGTTCTCTTCCAAGGGTTGAAAGATCCTAATTGGAGTGATCAACAAATTGATGTCTTCCCGGACATCGAAAACGCTTATCGCTTTTATGTCAAAGAGAGGGCTATGCCTTCTGGCCTCACGGGAAATACTGGTATCACCGGCGCCATGGCTAGCAGAGCGCTGACGGCGATCAACTATGCCACGACAGGCGCGACAGGGACATTGCCCGTCATTGATGACATTTTGTACTTCAATATGTCTACTACGGGGGCCACGGGAGCGGTCATCAAGACAGCCTACGCTGTTCTGGCGGCACCCCAGAATGCTCTTTTGGTCAATGCATCCATCCCTGGTGCAACGGCCTCGGGAGGGCCTGTCTATAATAGCGGCATCCAATTCATCCCTCACAATGACTACATCACGCGCCGTCGAATCTACCGCATTGGTGGGACTGAACTGGCTCAGCTCGTGAAGGAACTCAAACTTGACGATTTATCTTTCCTTGATGCTATTCCAGATGCGGGGCTTGGGCAGGTCATTCCAACTTTGTTTACACAGGACGATATAGATGTTGTTGTAAATCCTGCCCCATTTGGATTGGCTGGGCTCACTCAACATTATGCGATAGGGTTCGGGTGGGACCCTGCGAGCAATCGGCTCCGAGTGTCGCTCACGAACAACCTTGATGCATGGCCCCCTGAAATCTATTTCGATTTTGACCATCGCATTCTTGCTCTGAAATCATTTAACCAGGCGCTTTGTGTCTTCTGTGAGGATGGAGTCTATCGCGTTGATGGAACATCTCCGACCGCACTCATGCTCCACAAAACGAAAGCCGCTCCATGCCGAGCGGGAGGAAGCGTTCAGTTTCTGAACAATAGCCTGATCTATCTCAGTGACGAAGGACTAATGGCCTTCGACGGGAATGAATCGCAATGCCTCACAGACCTTAAGATTCCTCCTGATTTCTGGCTAGGCAATTCCAGATATCTCGACAATCGGGATCCCGGTGAATATCTTGTCCCATTCGTTCAGAATTCTGCATTCGAACGGTTGAGAGGAAACGATCTTCCTAGCGTGACCCCTCGGTGTCTGATGCCTTATCTCGCGCAGCATGGCGTTGCACAGAACGGGATTAGATCCTTCGTGCGATATGGGAAATATTTCCTTTATTGGGCCGGGGATTATCCTCAGTATGCAGCTCAGACGATGATCTGTGTAGATTTCTCAGCGGAGGGTTCTCCAATCTCCGTTATCGGCATCAAGGCGATGGACGCTTTTGTGGATGAATTAGAGCAGGTCCATATGATTCTGAGCCACCCTTCTAAGTCGATCACTTGGGATTGCCCTGCCACCCTACATTCGCCAGATAACCTAGGAACGTTATTTGTTACCGTGACAGGGGGGGGTACGTTCCACTGGACTATTGATAGTCCTGGACCAGACTATACATTCCTCGCTGACCCGGACGGGAATCCAACCATGACCGTCGGTTATTATAATAAAAGCATGAACTATCATTTCAATCTCTCATGTCTTGTGGATGGTATAACCCTATTAACACAGAATGTTGAGGTTCAATATCCATGAAGTTTCCTGTCCCAACTGGCAACACTGTTGAGGAGCTTCAGCGATGCTTCCAGCAGCTTGCCATGTACATGAAACAGCACGTTTCATCGGCAACGCAGGCGGTCCAGCAGGCAACTACACAAGCGATTCAGTCGTCGGGTGCAGGATCTGCATCATCGATTCCAGGTCCCCGTGGGCTAGCGGCTACGATTGAGATCGGGAATGTGACAGGCGGAACGGCGCCAAGTGTGGTCAACTCTGGGACTAATACAGATGCGATTTTTGACTTCGTACTCCAAATTGGAGACACTGGCCCTACTGGACCAACCGGTGCGACTGGCCCTCAAGGTGTCACTGGGGCTACTGGATCCCAGGGGGATACCGGCGCTCAGGGCATAACCGGTGATACAGGACCTCAGGGTGCTGCAGGACCATCTGGTCCTCAAGGCCCAACGGGTGCAACAGGTTCCCAGGGAATCCAGGGCTCGGTTGGGCCAACAGGAGCAACTGGGTCTCAGGGAGACCAGGGCATCCAAGGCATCCAGGGCGTTGCTGGACCTACGGGTGCTACGGGTAGCACCGGTCCTCAGGGACCATCGGGATCAACTGGAGTACAGGGGCCTGTCGGACCTCAGGGTATTCAAGGGTTCCAGGGGATGACTGGCCTTCAGGGACCAACTGGCGCGACTGGACCCCAAGGACCTACTGGTCTTCAGGGTCCTCCGGGAGTGACTGGACCTACTGGTGATACGGGCGCGGTCGGCGCTCAAGGAGCTATAGGCCCTCAAGGTCCTCAGGGTAACGCGGGGGCTACAGGGGCTCAGGGGCTGACTGGTTCCACAGGCCCCCAAGGGGCTCAAGGTCCCCAGGGTGTACCAGGGGCAACGGGTGCTCAGGGGCTTCAAGGCATTCAAGGCATTCAAGGCCCTACTGGACCAACCGGTGCGACTGGAGCCCAGGGATCACAAGGGGCTCAGGGTCCCCAGGGATTACAGGGGATCCAAGGAGTTCAAGGCCCGGCAGGGACTAATGGGAACACGGGTGCAACTGGCCCACAGGGGCCAGCCGGTCCTCAAGGCCCAACGGGTGCAACTGGGCCGGCTGGTCCGACGCTTTCAGGACCGGGGAATCAAGTCGTCGCCACGCCTGATGGTTCTACTGGAGCATCGGGGCTGCGTTCTCTTGTTGCGAATGATATTCCTTTACTTACCACGTCTAAGATTAGTGATCTTGTTCCCTCGCCGACGCTTGGAATCTATACAGGATTTTCGGATACTTCGGCACCTGAGATTAGCTATGATTCCACGGCTCAGAAGATCACACTTTCAGGAACGTTCACGGCTTATTACAAGGGTGTGTTGGTCCCCGCCATCACCAATGGATATGTGAGTCCGGCACACACGAATACGGCGGGGCATGACTATTGGCTCTACTACGATGGCGTATCGATCCAATGGGGAACCGATACGTTCCCAGGTTTCGACAAGCTTCTGATCGCATTCGTGCATTATGGAGCAACCGATAAATTTGGGTGCCGAGAGCCTCATGGGTGTGCTTATCCTTGGCCTTCTCACCAGGAAGATCACCGAAAGATTGGAACCTATCGCCAGTCTGGAGGTTCTCTTTCTGGCTATGTTTTGGCGAGCACGACCGCTGCGGATCGCAGACCAGCCGTATCCGCGTGCGTTATCTATGACGAGGACATCCCGACGACCAATGGGGCACTGGCGGCTGGGACCTACTCGCAGCTATACCTGACAACGTCTGGAATTACAACTTCAGCACTGGGCGCTTCCGACATCATCCCCTTGTCGGGGAGCAATCCGTACTATAATCAGTTCTCAAGCCCCAACTGGGTCCAGACGCTTATGCCCGCGAATTCGGTTGCGTCTGTGTGGCTCATCGCTATCCCAGTTGCTTCTGATGCGACGAGCCAGGCATATCGGTTTGTCTGGCTTCAGCCCCAGTGGATCACGCAAGCACAGAATTCATCCTCTGGTGCTTTAGCAACCGCCTTGGCGAATGAACTCCAAACCACGACAGCTTCTTTGAACTTTGGAGACTTATTCGCATCCGTCCCCGAATATATTGCGATTGAACGAATTGTTGTCCAGTATACAGGTGGTAATTGGACGATCGTTAACGTATCGGATTTGACGGGGTCACGGACTAATGTTGTACAGTCCCCTGGGGGGATCTGGCTATCGTCCGTGACAACGGATTCGACTCTTACAGGGAGCGGTACTCCTGCGAGCCCCCTCGGCGTGAGTAGCACCATCGCTACAGATTATGGCATCGCGAAGATCCATCAACTTTCAACAGACCCCGACATCACCATAGATGCCAATTCTCAAAGGATTGTCTATGGCCAAAGCATCATTGAGGGGAATGAGGTTATTTACGGGCAAGAGATCATCTATGGCAACCCTGAAGTTCCTGTGGATTTAACTGATTTATCAATCTCATTGGGTGCAGATGGGATAACACATAATTACAAATATATAAATGTAAGCACTAAATCATTCACTTGCACCATAAATATACTTACGAACGGTATAGATGGATCAAGTGCTGGGGTTCCTGTAATTTCCACTTTCTATGATATTTATGTAGCGCGCAAATTATCAGATGGGGTTGTCCATGGGACGGTCTTCCAGAGAGGGAATGTAGTTAATTTCCCCAATGGGTATGGCGCACCTAAATATATTGGTACGTGTGTAACCAGATCTGATGCTAGTTATTTGATCCCAATGCGATGGAATGGAAGACATGCAGAATATGTAATGGATAATTCCATTATAACATCATGGCTAGTGATTGCTTCAGGTAACGTTGGCACAACCGCAGGCGTATTCGCATCTATCGCGGGGCTTGCCCCAACCGATGCGGCGCGGTATCACGTTGTAGGATATGCTCCTAGTGGTTATATTACAGATGTATTTACTAATACACTGGTCGGGTCACGAATTGGACGAGCATTTGGTGCTCTTTCTGTCAATGGCTGGGAAGCCTTCTGGGTCAATAATAATGACTCGGGGATTTACTGGGGATCCAATAATTCAGGATGTTGGGTTGCTATATTAGGATGGGAAGACAATGACGTTATTTTATAGGAGTTTGTGATGGCTACTCCAAATCTTAATCCAAATGGGACATTATTCCAGATCAATGGTAACGGTTCATCGGGCGGAATAGGGACGCTTCAGTGGCCAAATACCGCTAGTGCTTATACTTGGACTCTTCCGCTTTATACCGGAACACTGCTCGTCAATACGGGCTACCAGATTCCGGCTTTAGTGACGAACGGCGGCGTCCAAACGATCGTTTTACCTAACAGCGCAAGCAGCTACACATACACCTTCCCGGCGGCAACCGGAACGGTTCTGCTGAATGTGAGTGGGGCTTTCTCGGTCTCAGTAGCGGCGGGGGGCACGCATACAGTGCAATTCCCGGCGACGGCATCTAGTTACACCTACACGTTCCCGGCTGTATCGGGGACTAATCTGAACACTGGCAGCGCCACAAATAGCTTTACGCCATCGAATCCAGCTGCGACGACCTCCGCTACTGCCGTCATGATGGGGTTAGGGTCTACCATTGCCTTCACGCCCAACCAGTCCACTAGGCTTTTGATTATCATTTCTGGCCAGATGGGGAATACGGTGGCGGGCGATGTCGTAACGGCCCAGTTGCGTTACGGAACAGGCACGGCCCCGGCTAATGGAGTGGCGGTGACTGGAACGCAGATCGCTGGCTCCCAAACGATTACATCTGTCTCCGCCGGCCAAAGGTCTGGCCTTTGTCTTACCTGCATTCTCCCGGGTCTATCTATCGGGACTGCTTATTGGTTTGATCTCGCTTTAAATATCACCACGGGAGGATCGGGTAGCGTTACCGGCGTGAACTGTTCTATTGCGGAGATATAGCCTACCTATAGCACCGGAGAGGGGAATCAACGATCATTTAGGAGAGGAGGAATGCGAATATGAATATAGCCAGTGATCGCCGAAAGTTACAGTTCTATAACCTCATTGTCCCCATCTTAATCACCGCGCTGGGATTCGTCTTCTCGGTCTGCACATATGTGGTGGTCAATAAGATCGGGGAGCTCGGGGACAAAGTGGAATCACTCGTGGATAAGGTGGCGGATCTCAATGCCACACTCCAGCGTCAGGCAGAACATCAGGCTCAAACAGATCTCAAGATCTCTGATCTCCAGAAGCAGGATCAATGGCTTCTTGACTACATCAATAAGCAGTGCCAGCAACGGAGGCGTTAGTGAATACTCCCTATAAAATCCCTAAGAAGCCGAAGGCCAAACCCAGGCCGAAGGCCAAACCCAGGCCGAAGGCCAAACCCCGGCCAAGGATGCCGAAGCGCCCGAAGCCTGTCCCTAAACCCAAATCACCCGTTCCGTCTTCTCCACAGAAGCCGATCAAAAGAGACCTCTATGGTGAAGACCAGATCATGACCTAGGAGGTCATATGGCCGATAACCTCACCTATCAGCAGTCCACAGGGATCATGTCCCTCGGGAGTGTCGTCGTCTCACGGGGATGGGCAGGGAATGACTGCTATCCCGGCGTGAACGATAATCATATCCATGGGAAGAATAACCCTGATGCCCAGAACATCCACAGTATCGGCCCTCTTCCGCAAGGGTGGTATACCCTCTCCGGGTTCACAGACCCCGAGTTCGGTGAACAGCCTGTGTGGGGACATCATCATCGCCTTGGTCAGATGGTGGCCTTCCTCCAACCCGATGCGGACAACGAAATGTTTGGTCGCGCTGGGTTCTATATTCACGGTCCCTCCATGAATCCTGACTTATATGGTCAGGAATCCGAAGGGTGTGTTGTTCAGCCTCATGATCAGCGGCAGGCAACGAAGGACACCGGTGTCCTCCGTCTTCAGGTCATCGCTTAAATGTGCGACTCAACTCTGAAGATCCCTACTTGGAAAATCTTTACGAATGGCCTTATAGCCATGAGCAAGGATGTTTCGTCCCTTATGAGGAATTGGCGCGGAGACTGGAGTTGGGGAAGGACCTGCGCGGTGGTCGCCCTCGTGAAAGCGTGGATGTTGAGCAATTCGGCAACCCCTAATGTGCCCCTTGTGGCTCTTTGGATCAGTGTGGCGACGGCCAGCTACGGGACGAACAAGGTCACCGAGATGGTATGTGCTAGGACAACGGTTCAATCGGGAGATAACCAATGAATGAGACCCTGAAAAAAATTGCCATCCAGGCTGGCGTCATTGTCGTGACGGTGGGCGCAACCGGCTTTTGGATGGATCACTACAATGCGTCCAAGGTCAAAGAACTTCTCGCGGCGAATACACAGCTTCAGGCCAAAGTGGATGATCTAGCTAAGAGCGCAAGCCAGAGCGGGACCGCTTCATCTAATGATAAGCAGGCGGCCTTGGCCGTAAATCAGATTGCGATAGCCATGGGCCTAAAGACTCAGCAGCTTGAAGTGGAGATCGCGAAACTCAAGGCTGGCCAGCCTGCGAATGCTCCGATCCCTCCGATCCAGCAGGCCGAGGAATCCCTGATCGCGAATCTCAAAGACGAGAATGGGAAGGTCAAGGACGCCTATGCCCTGGCCATGAAATCCGGAGACGAGGCTCGTGCTTCTTCGGATTATTACAAGCAGGCGTACGAGTCCGAAAAGGCGATGAACGAGAACCTCCGCAAGGCACTAGAAGCTGTTCCCAAGGCTCGCCCATGGTCGATTGGCGTTTTGGCTGTTCAACAGCAGGCCGCGAAGGGCTTTGAGTATGGGCCTGATTTTGGGTACGCATTTGGCCCTGTCCGGCTTTCTGTGGGCTTAACGAAGAACACGAAGCAGATCAGACTTGATTTTGAGTTCTAACCCTCCCAGACGCCCTGGGATTTCTAAGAAGGAGAGTAAAATGGCGACCTCTAAAATTGTCCAGTGGGGGAATGGGGCCACTGGCGTTACCAGCGCGACCGGCTATTCCGATGCCGCCTACGCGCCTTACCCCACCAAAACCCTCCAGGCATTCCTCAAGACTGGGACGCAGGCTACAGGCGTTGTTTGGGGGTCTATCGATGGGAATGTGAGGCATCAGCTCGGAACATTGACCCTTTCGGGGACCAATGGTGAAGATGCTTATACGGGAGTTAGCGCTTACAACTATCTCTTCCTGGATATCACCGGGATCACGGGGTCTACAGTTGAAGCGTTTGCCCGAAGCACGTAATCCTCAAGGGGCAGAGATGCCCCTTCCTATTGGAGATCCCATGAGGCTGTGTTCGATCACCCCTACATCCAACCGCGAGGCGTTGATTGGCGACGCGCTCCGGAGCGTTGTGGATTGGGTTGATGTCTGCCTCTTGTTGGATCTCGGCATTACTGATCGGACCCTTGAAGTCGCCAAGGAGGTGGCTGGCGACAAACTCAAGGCTGTGAAGGTTCCTGGCGAACTCATGATCAACTTCTGCGATGTCCGGAATTTTGGACTTGATGAAGCAGCCAAGGAGGCTGACTGGGGGGTTCTTCTTGATACAGATGAACGTCTCTATATCAATGGGACGGACGTGCGAGGAGAACTTGGCAAGATCGGGGACGGGATTGTCCTCGTCCAGAGCCAAGATAAACACTACCCCAAAGAGCGGTTCGTGAGCCTCCCGGCTATAGATAGATACGTTGGGAAGGTCCATGAAACGATCGTCCCCCTCCATGCAAAACAAAGCCCTCTCCCTGGAGTGGTTTTCCTAGAAATACAAAAAACACCCGAGGAGTTGAAGGCCAAGCTCGAATACATACTCCCCCTCTTGGAGGAGGAGACCCGGAAGGATCCACAGTGCCCACGCTGGTGGTACTACCTGGGCGATACCCTGGAAGGGTTAGGCCGTCGGGATGATGCCATTGCCGCTTTCGATAGATGCTCTGTGTTGAGGGGGTGGGACGAAGAATCGGCCTGGGCCTGTTTTAGAATGGCCATACTTTTGGAGAATAGTGGCCGACGGCAGGATGCGATTGATATCTGCTGCGCGGGGCTCGCTCGCCATCCTGGGATCGCCGAATTGGCATGGCTCGCGGGAGAGGTCTCTCTCCGACTTGGATGGAACGACAAAGCCGTCTATTGGGCGAGAATGGCCGTGGCGAACGGAACGAATCATGGGGAAGGCCATTTCATTAAACCGAGGATTGGCTTCCGATATGATTTTGCCGCAAAAGAAGGCCCGTTTGATGTAATGGCTAGGGCTTACGAAACGCTCGGGATGGCAGAGGAGGCGGCTTCAGCCAAGAAGATCTACGAGGCTCTGAGGGGGGACAAATGACGCTCATCGATCCCTATCAGGACTATCTCATCGCTTCCACCCGGTTCCAGGACCTGGCAGCTCCGGCATTGACGCAGCTCGCCTATGGTGTCTTCAATGAGGATCGTCGTCCCCTTTGTCCCATGGTGGACACAGGATTGATGTATCCAGGGTTACAGGGATCTGATCCTAGCCTGCTCAAGTACTTCCATGAGATTCGATTCGGCGGGAGCGGGAAGCTCTTCATCCGGGCCATGGTGGACAATGCGGAAGTCCAGCGCGGCTATGTGACACTCTCGGAAGACGCCTATCAGGCATCCAGCTTCAGGCTTCCGAAGGGAATGGCTGGATACGGGCTCCGTCTTCAACTGGTAGGCATTGCATGGTGGCGTTATTTTGAAATCATGTGGGATCCTGTTGTGGAGGCTATCGCGTGATCATCCATCGCGTGCAGACCAGTGGCTTCGGGGTTGCTGAACCTTCGCCGGAGAAGATCCGCGAGATGGTCTACGCTTTGGAAGCTAGCCTCAAGGGTCTACCCCAAACAGAATTGCCCCTCACTCACAAATTCGCAGATGGCCTCTACTACCGGGAGATCTTGATCCCCAAGGGGTGTTGGCTCACGGGGCGTGTCCACAAACAAGCTGATATGAATATCGTCTACTATGGCGATATTGAGGTCCTTGTGGAGGATGGGACGTTTAAGCGTGTTGTTGGGCCGTGCTCTTTCTCGGGTAGGGCTGGGCTCAAACAGTTCGGGATTGCCAGCGAGGATACTCTGTGGGCTACGGTTCACCATACGCACTTGACAGACTTGGATGAAATCGAGAAAGAACTGTTTGAAGATGAAGAGTCCACATTTGATTTTAAGACGGGGGAGGTGCTTCCATGTCGGCAGCTACAGCCGCAACTGTCATAGGCGCGGGAGTCAACATCTACGGCGCCATGCAGGCTGGCAAAGCGGGCCAGCAGCAAGAGAACCAGGCGAGCACTGCTGATCAATTGGCCTTGATGCAATATGAGCAGAATCAGCAGATCGCCAAAACGCTCGAAGCCCGCCAGCAGAACCTTGTGGATATTCCCCTTACGCGCAAGATCCAGGAACTCGAAGGCAAGAAGCTGACTGCCGGTGGCCATCAGGCTCTAGACCGTTTCAATTTCGAGATGGGCAACAACCAGCGGGCTATCGAGGAAGCGGCTCCAGCGGCGGGAAGCGCGGCAACGGGTGCCCGAGAATTGACCAATCAGTTCCGGAGAGCCCAAGGTGTCGCCGGGATCAATCTTCAGGACCAGGCTACAAAAGACGCGGAGATGGGAAGCTATTTGAACCTCGCACAACAGACTCCCGGATGGGCAAACATTGCGGCCAATGCCAATGTCCAGACCGGAGGGGCCTTTGAACGTCAGGCGGCGACCCAGCGTGGACTTGCTCAGCAGGACTTCGCCAATGAATCGAGTAGCTATGCCGCAGCGGCGAAGGGGCTTAGCACGCTTGCCGATATGTATGCGACTGGGAATACATAGGAGGATGACATGCCTGGAATGGGACTAACGGCAGGGATCGGCCAGGCCCTCGCGGCTGGGACCTCTGAATACCAGAATAAGTGGGAACAGGAGAGAACCCGCAAACGGCAGGAGGATATCCAGAATACCCTTTTGACTCGCGAGAAGGAGCAGTACGACGCGCAGCAGCAGACCCAGGAAGCCCAGGATATGCTTGGTGCGAGTAACCTCCAAGCTTTCGCTGACCCAAATATCAACCCCTTCCACATTGCCGAACAGACGGTGATGGGTCTACGGAATCCCCAGACGCCTCAAATCCCTCAAGCGGCTGCGCCAGGTACGCCACAGGATGTCCAGACGGCCCAGCCTACGCCAACCGCACCGGGGGAACGTCCCGTAGCTTCTGGGGCCATTTCTGCCCCAGCGTCAACCCCTACCCCTCCGTCATCGACGGGGGGGCTTGCCAATATCAAGGTTCCAGGGCCAGTATCGGCCCCGATCGCTCCTCAGACTCAGGCTCTTCCTACGGGGTGGAAACCCATGGACCCTGGGTTAGCTCAGATTTACGATCGCTATGAACCCATGCGTCAGCGAGTAGAAGCCGATATCGCTAAGATCAAGGCCCGCTCGGGAGGTGATCCGAAGGTCGAGAATCGCATGATGTCGGCTTATGGGAAGGTCCTGGAGAAGGATCCTAACTTCATGGCTATGAACAGTGCCATTCAGAGCTATGTAGGGAATGCCCAGACGGAAGCAGTCGCTCAGAAGGCTAATAAATTCCTGGATGCCTTCGAAAGTGGCGATACCCAGACCCTAGAATCCATGTTTGGCAAAGGCGCTCACGCCGGCAAAGACCCTCAGACCGGGATGCCGGGAGTGATCCTTCCAAATGGCATGGTCATAGGGCAGAACCTCGCACGCGCACGGGTTATGCTACGGTTGGGGATGATCGATAACAAGAACTTCTCGGATATCGCTAAAGAGGAAACGATCAAGACGGCGGATATGCTCAAAGCCAAGATGGAGATTGAAGGCAGGATCCGCGAGGCAGGGGTTGTCCGTCGCAGCACATCCTTCAGCGTGTCTCAACCCGCAGGAGTGACGCAGGCAGCAGAAGTTCAGCGCACAGCCGAGCAGAACGCTCGCATGAATGGATCGAGTCCCCAGGATGCCGCAAGGGCTGGCGTGAAAGCCAAGCTTGACTACCTGATGACGAATGTATCCAAGATCGATGATAAACAAGAAGTCGAAAAGGCGAAGATTGCGCAGCAGAACGCTAAGAACCTCCAGGCCGCAGTGAAGGCTATTTATGCTCCTCCCGATGCGGATGGGTTAGTTAAGCCTAAGATTGACCAGAAGCAGGCTCTCGCCACCTTCGACACGATTGCTAAGACAGATCCTGAAGGAGCATTGGTTTATTCACAGGCTCTTCCTCCGGCGATGAATGATTACATTACAGCCCAGCTCAATGTGCGAGAAGCAAAAAAGGCGACAGAAAGCGGATTGACCGGAAACGTTTCTAAAGGTGCTCACGGCAAGATGCCAGAGCCCAAGAGCCAACCCGAGACAATGCAACATAACGGCAAGACCTATTACCGATGGCCTGATGGGACGTACCATACCAAGAAGCCATAGAGGAGAGTATCGTGGCTGATCCTACCTTCATCGACGATGCATCTCCCGAAGCTTCTGGCACTCAGTTCATCGATGATGCCGGCCCCTCCAAGGAGATGTTCCCCCGTCCCGTCTCCGATGTGATGCGAGGGACTCAGCCCGCCACCCCTCAGCCCCCAAAAGAAGAGCCTGGGTTCTTCAAGAGCGCCTGGAACGAGGCGTTATCAAATCAGGCCGAGATCGACAAGACTCGCCAGGAACAAGGTAATCTTCCGGCGATTTGGCAAACCCTGCGAATGCGGGCCAACGAGGTCAAAGATGTGACCAAACAGGTCGGCATGGCCGTTCCCCGGCTGGCAGGCGAGATGGCGACACTCCCCACGAAGTCATCCCGAATTATCAATCAGTCTCTAGATTATCTAGAAAAGGAACATCCAGAGGCTGCTCAATATTTCGAGACGTTCTTTCCAATGATTCAGCCGATAACCTTGGCTCGCGAGGACGAACGGCGGAAAGGATGGGACCCCACAGAGGCTTCCAGGATGGCCAATGCCTGGGTTGAAAAGAATATCCAGAAACCAGTCGAGAACGTCAAGCCTACGACATCCGCCGGGAAAGTGGCGCGAGCTGGGAGTGACATTGCCGCCGTAACGGCTGGGACACTCCTTGCCCCTGAAGCGGCAGTTCCTTATTTCGTTTCCAGTGCTGGAATCAACACGACCAACATGGCCATGGAACAACTCCAGGGTGACCCCGATGCCGTCCCTAAAGCCTGGAGCGCGGGACTCCTAACCGCTGCGGCAAACTATGCCGGTATGAAATATATTCCCGGTTTATCCGGGAAGATTGGTTCGATGGTTACGGCCCGCATCTCTCAGCCAGCCATTGCCGCATTCCTAAATGTGGGCATCCGTGGCTCCGCCATGGGCACCTTCATGAATACGATGGACAACGCCATCGCCAAGACATTCTATGACCCAAATCGGCCATGGGATCAGGGGATGGGCCAATCGGTAATCCAGATGCTAGGGTACGAAGCCGCAGGACTCCCTGAAGGCTACCAGCACGAAAAGGCGGTACGAGACCTGCGTGAGGGTGCTGATATCGCCCTGAAGATCAACATGGCCTCAGCTACTGGTAAGGGCGCGATGGCGGATTTATCGCCTAAGCTCGTCCAAGAGGGGATGAGAGGCGTGGAGTTCGGCGAGAAAGTCAGCGACGAAGCAAATAATGCCTATTCGCAGTTCAGGGACAATTTTGTCCGAATTGAAAAAGGAGGCTCAAATGCCAATGAAGAAGGGCAAATCCGACAAAACGAGGAACAAAAACATCGCGGAAGCAATGCACTCAGCGAAGCAGACCGGCAAGTTCGGCAACCAGAAGGGGCCGTTCAAGAAACTCCAGAAGTCGATCGAAGCAGCAGCGTACCGCCAGCAGGACGAGGCCAAGAGGAAAGCGCGGAAGAGGTAACGAGTCTTCCTAGAACCAATGTCCCACGTTCTCAGAACACCGCCTTGTCAGGCCGGGTAACCGAAGAGGGTCAATGGGTAGATAGGAACTGGGATGAGTTTGCTTCAGTCTATGCCGATCACCCTGACACAGCAGGAGGTAAGATCCTTTCTGCTGATGCGATCGCTGATCTTTTGCCGTCCATTCAGGAGAATCCGGTCCAGGGGCATGGGGAAGCCGTCAATTCTGGCTATCCAAGTAAGATTGTTTTGGACCAGTACGATAGACGGATGGCTCAGCCTATTTCCTCTCCGGAAGATGAAAACGTTCTCGTCATGATGGGGAATCCGGGTTCAGGGAAGACCACGGTGGCCCGCAAAAATGCATCTGGATATGGGACGGTGATCGATTCCCCTGGGGCAGATCAGCGGGGTCTAATCGATATCATCAATACCGCGCTCCGGAATGGACGTAGGGCGGATCTTGTTATGGTCCATGCTCCCCTTGAAGAGGCCGTGGGGAGAAATATTGGGCGTCAGGGCGAGATTGGCCGGACGGTTCCGATTGAGTCTCAAGAATCTCTTGAAGCATCGACACATCTCGCATTTCGCCGGGCATGGGAAACATTTGGAGACCCAGCCTATGGGGATCAAGTATCTTTTACCTATATCGAAAATCCCAATGATAAAAACGCACAAAATGCCTGGACAGGTGAGGAAGCCGTTAACCAGTCAGGAGAAGTAAGGCGATCTAATAGCAAAACTAATTTGCTAGATCGAGCGATCGGAGCCTATATTAGGGCAAAAGGAGAGAGAGATGTTTCCCCAGAAGCGCAGTCAATCTTTGAACAAGGAATCGAAGATCAAGTCAAAGCGCATCCCGCATCTGTCGAAGGAAGAGCTGTTTCAGGGGATCGAGGAGTCGCATCAGGAATGGCTGAAGAGACCCCGGCACCCGGCGCTCCCGCCTCGCAAGAAGTAGAGGATATCCGTGCCACTCAGAACATTCCACAGGAGACGCTAGAAAAGGCCAGGGTTGGAACGGCCAAGATGCCTCCGCCCGTCCCCACGTCTGCCCGTAAGGCGCAAGCCGAAGACCTTGTTCGTGAGATTGTCCCCGATAAGGCTACTCGTGCAGCCATCCATGCCACTGGGATTAGTGGAAAGAACCCGACTCCCGAAGACGTAGTGTCCGAAGCGCTGATCGCGCAGCCCAAGAAGTCTCCATTTGAAAAGAATGCTCCCGAGGCTGGAGCCATTAGGCTCCCCGAGAAGATCAACATGGGCAAGGTAATGACCCGGTTGGGAGAAGTCCTTAAGGCATCTGCCAAGGAACCGCTCGAAGCATTCAAGAATCTCAGCAACGGCGCGGTCCTTAAACTAGCCAAAGCCGAGGATGCCGCAGGGAAACTTCAGCATGCCTACGATCCGTCTAAGCCAGGAGTCTTCCCTGGATTCGCCGATTCCCCCATTGAGGGAAGTCAAAAACCATTCCTCAAAAAAGACCTACAAGTTGGCAAACTGGGCCAAGAATTCAGATCTCCGAGCTTCCAGCTCGCACCTTATTTCGAGAACGGCGAGAGCCCTTCTGTGGACCGAGAAATGGTTTCTACGGATGCCATTGCTAAGGCTAGTGCGGCTACAAGCTTTGTCCGAGATGTCTATCGCCGGAACAAGATCGTTGATGATAGCACGATGATCGATCAACGCATGTCTCCCCATCAGAAAGCGATTCGTGAAACTCTCGAAAAACTGACCCCTCTTATCAAACAGCGCGAAGCCTTGGTTGAGTCTGCGGATATGTTCGATGAAGAACGGTCCAGGGATATTGTCTCGAAGCGGTTGCAGGAATTTGATAGAGACAATCAGGCCGAAATGGAGCGCCTCCTCGAACAGAAGGATAGGCTCTATGATGCGGCTAAAAAGGAGATCCAGTCCGTAGCTCAGAAATCTTCGGATGCTCGCGTTGCTCTTTGGATGGATTCCGACCATCATCCAGTCTGGCTACAGGGGATGATACAGCCGAACGAGATCCAAGCAGCCAAGGAGATGACGTCGTTTATGGAAGAGGCTAAACGCGCTGGCGAGAAGCGTGGCTTGGCGATGAGAGATGAGCCCTACGTGACTCATCTATTCAAGCCTGTCGAAATGTATGCGAGAGACCAGAATGGGGAATCTGCACGCATCGCTCGGGATGTCTTGGACTTCCACCGTCGGCAGGAAGGTAGTATCAATCTGATGCCAAGCATCCATGCCGTGATGGACTACTATGTCCCTACGATCAGCCGTAAGCTGGCTATGCAGCCTTTCCTGAACAAATGGTACACAGGAGGCAAGAACGACTATCTTGATCCCAATAGCAAGTACTACGCTCCGCATTTCGGGGAATGGATGCAACGGGAGATCAACGAGATGGAACATCCCCGGCAACTCGGGATTGTCGAAAAGGGATTCGGAGTTATCAAGGATGCGGAGATCACTCGTCTTTTAGCTGCTAACCAGCGGACAGCGGTGAAGCATCTTGTCGGCAAGCTAACCAATCTTGTCGGGCTTCATCATGCCTACACGCTCCCCGGTGCGACCAATTACATGGCGCTTATGGCTCGCCGTGCGGAGAACCTGCCTCTCGTCGGTAAAGCCTTTGAGGCGACCACGGGGAAAATTCTTGATGCCACTCACATGAGCAAGGAGGATGCCCAACTTGTTCAAACCCTCATGTCAAACCTTGCCCTCAATCGACAAGTTCGCAATGCCCTTTATGAGAATGCTCTTATCGCTGAATATCAGGAACCCATTCTGAACGCCTACTTTGGTAAGGGCGTACGTGGTATAGCAGGTAAGGCCAAGCGGGGATATATCTGGACCCGCAATGCCCTCTCTCAGCCTGTGGCTGCCGCCGAAGCATTCGAGAATGGAGTGAACTTCTTGTCCTCCGTTCAGCATGGCGAAGCTGCTGGTCTGACTCCCGATCAGAATCTCCGTGGGGCTATCGTGAATATGCTGGCCTACTCCCAGAGAGGCGGCCATGATGCGACACGTTTCGTGAAGAGCCCCATTGGTCGCGTAGGGACAGCCTTAACGCAGACTCCATCTAAGATGATGGAACTTTACGCAGACATCGTTCGTAGGGGCGTGACGGGAGAGAAGGATATCTACGGCGGGGATGGCACGGCGAATCTTGTGCGTGCGATCTTAGCCTTTGGAGCCGTGAGCACGTTGGGTGTCCTAACCAAAAACAAACTATCTAGGATGCTCATTCATCCACCCATCACGAATACAGATTGGTTCTCGGATGCGACTCAATGGGCCTATCATTCTGCTATGGGTCACAAGCAAAAAGCCCTTGATGCCAAGGCGAGAATGCAGGGGAGCAACTGGGGACCGGCTAATCTAACTCCTGTCACGGATATCATGGCAGACGCTTACGCTGCGATGAACTCACCAAAGGGATTCCTGAAGAAGACCCCAGCGGTTCAGCAGATCAGATCTGAATTGCCTAAGAGCATGGGGGGCAAGATCCCGAAGGGGTATGAAGATACGCTTCACTACCTCACTACATCTCCTACCGAAGAGGCAGAGAAGGGGTGGCAGGAAGCCGCAAGAAAGAGAGGACTCCGCAAGATCAAGGCTGATGAAAAGCAAGGCAACGACTAGGAGGTCATCATGGTTAAATGGATTTCTAAGGCAATCAAGCACCCTGGAGCACTCCACAAACAGCTCCATGTCCCTGAAGGCGAAAAGATTCCCCAGTCCAAACTCAATGCTGCAGCCAAGAAGGGCGGCAAGTTAGGCAAGCGTGCGCGTCTTGCCAAAACGCTTGGGAAGATGCACAAGAAATAATTTCCTTGACGAGAAGCGACAAAGGATATATCTTCTCTTCATCAGGGATTGTCATCATGTCGTCTACCCATTCTCTGAGGTTTAGGCTTTAGAGGGTGTTCCCTGGTCACCTCATACCTGTCGGAACCAACCCAGGGGATACTGTCGGCGTGCCGTCCCCGTGGCTAACACTGCGGGGACTTTTGCGTGTCTGAGATTTGTCTATCAACTACTAACGAATTCTAATTGCTACCAATTTTAGGAATTGATCTTATCCAGAAGCATGGACTATGGACCCCTTCGAGCGCGAAAGTGATTTTGATTTCCCCCCAAAGGGGAGTGATTTGTCTCGCTGGAGAATTTTCATCATGCGAGTCATGGGTGATGAATCAGAAGCATTCGTCTATCTGGACCTTCTATGTAAACAGTTCGGTCCCGACTACACGATAGACCTTGACCCCAACATCTTTATGGAGCACGTCGCATGGGTAGCGTTTTCGATGTCGAGAAGGATGATGTAAAATGAGAATCGCAGACCTCATCGTCCAGCAGCTTGTCGATAAAGGAATTACAGAGGCATTCATCGTTACAGGTGGGGCCTCTATGTTTTTGACGGATGCTCTCGGTCGTCATCCCGACATGCATGTCACCTGCATGCACCACGAGTATTCATGCGTAGCTGCGGCAGAGTCCTACTTCCGCCTCACGGGCAAGGTGGCCTGCGTGTGCGTTACCTCGGGGCCAGGAAGCCTCAACACGCTCGCTGCGGTGCATGGGGCCTACACGGACTCGATGGCTGTGGTGATCCTGTCAGGACAAGCAAGGACCGATACGATCGTGGTTGATTCCGAGGAATACCGTGACGGATTGCGCCAGTTAGGGGACCAGGAGTGCAACATTGAGGGGATTGCCAGGCACATCGTAAAGAGAATGGTCTATGCCCCGTCGTCACCTGGTGGATGTAGCGTAAATTGGCTGAGGGACATCAGTATGACTATTGATCTCGCATCTTCCGGGAGGCCGGGTCCGGTTTGGATGAACATTCCTGTAGACATCCAATCCCTTGAAACCAACTGGTCCGATATTAAGGGATTCTTGGCAGAGGACGACATCAACCTGGATCATCGGAATTTTATCACGATGATGGAACATCTCTATGTGGCCAAGCGTCCCGTCATCCTTGTTGGTTCGGGCCTCCGTATCGCAGGGGCTATCGATTTGTTCCATTGTGTTAGGGGATCAATCCCGGTGGTCACGGCCTTCAATGCCCATGATGTTATTCCTTCGGATGATCCATACTTCGTGGGACGTTCTGGAACCATCGGGGACCGAGCTGGAAATCTGGCGGTGCAGAATGCTGACTTCCTTTTAATCCTTGGATGTCGGTGTAACATCCGGGAGATTGGTTACAACTGGGGACAATGGGCTCCGCACGCATACAAAGTGATGGTCGATATCGACGAAGCTGAGCTGGGCAAGAAAACGCTCAAAGTTGATTTACCGATCCATGCTGATCTTCATGCCTTTTTAGAGAACATGAGGACCATCCATTTGCAATGGCCCGAGTGGCTCGCGCAATGCAAGGGTTGGCAGAAGAAGTATCCAGTAGGCCCATCGATCGGGTCACTACCGACTCGTGACGCAAGAAAGATTAACCCATATATATTCTTGCGATGTCTGTGGGATAGCCTTTCCGATGATGACATTGTGGTTTGCGCAAATGGATCTGCTACAGTGATGACCTATCAAGTTGCCGACATCAAGAAAGGTCAGCGCCTATATTCCAACTCTGGCAGCGCAGCGATGGGCTGGGTTCTATCTGCGGCTATCGGTGCGGCCATGGGGCGAAAAGGTAAGCGTGTGATCTGCATTGATGGTGACGGGGGCTTCATGATGAACTCCCAGGAACTTGCCACCATCGCGTATCACAAGCTTCCGATCAAGATTGTTCTTCTCGATAACAACGGCTACCACAGCATCCGGCAGACCCAGCAGCATTACTTCCCGGACTCGCCCATCGGCTTCGATCCCTCGAATGGCGTCGGCTTCCCGAATTGGGAACAACTCGTGAAGGCTTACGATATCCCATATTTCCGCATGTTCGAGAATGCGCTGAGTTGTGATGGCCCTGCATTCTGCCACGCCATCGTAGACCCAGATCAACCATTCGAGCCCAAGCTGATGTCAGAGATGCGGCCAGATGGGACGATGGTGAGCCCAACCCTGGACAATATGTGGCCATTCTTATCGGAAGAAGAACGACGGGCGAATGATCTTTGGAGAAAGGAATCTTGATGGGAACAAATCTATTCAACGATCTCTTTGTTCTAGAAGCCGCAAATAATCATCTTGGGAGCATTGAGCGCGGTCTCCGCATCGTGACCGAGTATGGCCATGTCGTGCGCTACCATGGTGTCAAAGCCACGATCAAACTCCAACTTCGCGACCCGAATACATTCGTTCACAAAGACTTTCGCGAACGAGAGGACATCCGCTACATCAAGAAGTGCATGCAGTGCCGAATGCCGCGTGAGCATTTCAAATCACTTGCCGAGGCAATTCGAAGCTATGGGTGTATCGTCTCTGCGACGGCCTTTGATGAGCCTAGTGTCGATCTTGCTGAAGAAATCGGCTGTAAGATTCTCAAGATCGCGAGTTCAGATGTGACGGATTGGGGTCTTCTGGAAAAGATCGCATCCAAGCGCATCCCGGTGATTGCCTCTCTCGGTGGGACATCCTTAGAGGACATGGATAAGATCGTGGACTTCTTTGGCAAGCGCGGCATTCCCCTCGGAATCAACCATTGCGTTGCAATCTATCCAACCGAAGACGAAGAATTAGACCTAAATCAGATCGACTTCCTGAGGCAACGGTATCCAGGAATGACGATTGGCCTCAGCACCCATGAGCATGGGGACTGGCATACAAGCATGGCTATCTCTTATGCCAAGGGTGCTCGTATGTGGGAAAGACATGTAGAAGTTGATCATGATGGCATCAAGGTTTCACCCTATTGTTCTCTTCCTCATCAGATCGACGAGTGGTTCCGCACCTATGCCAAGGTGAAGGCCATGTGTGGAGCACCGGGGACCGAGAAGCGCATCCCTCCTCGCAAGGAAATCGAATACCTTAACTCGCTTGTGCGTGGGGCTTATGCTTATCGGGCTATTCCGGCTGGACACGTTATTCAGCGAGGAGACCTCTATTTGGCGGTGCCCCTTCAGAAGGGCCAGCTCAGTTGTCGTGAATTTATTCTTGGCGAGAGGTTAACGAAGTGGCTAGATAAAGACGCCCCCTTAACGGTTGATCATATCGATCTTGACCCTTCTCTCAAAAATCTCATTGCTGATCGGGGCTTGTGATGCCGCGTGTATCTATTATTTTGACGACTTTTCAGCGTCCCGCGATGCTTCTCGAAGCAATCAATGGTGCTCTCTCTCAGACCTATGAAGACTTCGAACTCCTGGTGATGGACAATGCCAGCACAGACTATACCGGTGATGTGGTTCGACAGCTCAAGGACCCCCGATTGCTCTACATCCGCAGACCCGTAAACAATGGCAGTGCGGCGAACTGGATGGAAGGTCTGTCAAGGGCTAGGGGAGAATTGATCCTTAACACGCATGACGATGACATCATGCACCCAACCATGCTAGAACGCGAAGTCGAGGTGATGGACGCCAGTGGAGCGAAGATGGTTGGATGCAATGTGAGAATTGTGGACAAGAATGGCGGTCTAATGCAGGATCGATTTAGCCCGGATGCAACGGATCGTATTTTTACTCGTGGGGAATTCATTCGCGCCTATATGACGGAACGCTTCACATTCAAATGTTCTACACAATTGACTCGGAGATGCGACCATGATTGGATGTCAGGCTCTGGGGATCCGGGAATCGGTCCTTTGGGCGACATCTACATGGTTTGTCTCGCCAATTCGAAAGGGTCTGTTGTCCACATTGCCGATCCTCTTCTTGATTACCGCGTCCATGAAAGTGGTGAGACATTCACGCTCGACATCACGCCGAGTGATATCAAGTTGCACATGAAGGTAAGGGATCTGTGCAGATCCTCGGGTCTTGATTGGTGCTTGCCCTATATTCATTCATCTATGCTCCGATATCGCATTCTCCAGTCGCTCATCCATGGAGTTAAGCCTCGGTCTCTTCTCCGCAAACTCGGTGGTATCGAAACCGAATTCCCTAACAACTTCAGCCTCCCAGTCTTCCCAGACGGACGAGCACGTAAGTATCAAGGTAAACGAGTCGCCATCGTTGGCAGCCTTCTTAATGCATTTCTTTTGGCAGAAGAATGCCTTGCGTCCGGGGTGAAGGTGGCTTACTTTGTAGACAACAATACCAAGCGTCAAGGGAAGCGTCTCGATGATCTCAACATCTATCCCTTTAACAGGCTCCAAACCGACCCCGTTGATCTCGTTATTTCTTCTTGTGAGAAACGATCTATCGATCAAGTCCGGCCCATGGTTAGCAAATATACCGACACACATGTTGTTTCTTGGAGGGACCTGTGAATATTAATCTGATGGAAGAAATAGCAGAGTGGATCATCATGCCGACTGTTAAGCTGACCGAAAATTCGCCTCGAAAATGGATTAGAGTAATAGGGTTCTTGGGATTTGTGTTCACAATGCCCTGCATAATCATTGGAGGCATATTCCTAGCTATAGTGATGATTATTGAAACAATTCAAGAGATATGATGGGAGCGAACATGTCGCAGAAAATGGTTGCCATCACTGGAGCAAGCCGTGGGATCGGACTTGAACTAACGCGGAAGTTCTTGGATATGGGATGGAATGTCCATGTCCTTGTAAGACGTTTCAGCGATGAACTACGGGAACTTTATCGTAATCCTAAGCTCTCGTTCACCCTCTGTGATCTTGAAAATCCGGAAGCGATCGATAGGCATAGCCTCCCCTTCCTAGACGTTCTGATCAATAACGCGGCGGCTGTAGATTGGCAACCGCATGTTGATTCGGTCAAAACGCTTCACATGAGCCGAGGTCTTTTGGAGAAGGTCTATGCTGTCAATGTGTTCGCTCCCCTTCTCCTTGCACAAAGGTTCGTCCTCAACCCAGATGCCCGCATCGTGAATGTCGTTTCTAGCGTGGCTGAATGCACTCATCCCGACATGCAGACGGACTTCCAAGCGGCTTATACTTCGTCCAAAGCCGCACTTCTCGTGCTTACCAAGAAAATGGCTGCGGCATTCGGGCCTCGGGGAGTCGTGGTGAACGCAGCATGCCCTGGATGGGTGAAGACCCGTATGGGTGGTAAAGATGCTCCGCTTTCAACCTCACAGGGAGCAGATAATATCATCGCCGCGTGCCAACTAAATTCAGATCGTCCCGTGACGGGCCGCTACTTCAAGGAAGGTAAGCTGGCTAAATACATCTCGGAATCGCTATGAAGACATGCCGAAAGATTGAATCCGGGTTGAGGCTTGGGCCAGAAGGAATCACGCCGTGTTGCATGGGTGTGTGGTCTGGTCCGACCTATTGGGCTCCCAAGGAGATCAAGAACCTCACGATCACCAAACAAATGGTGATGCAGAAACGCCAGGAACTTCATACAAAGCTCAATGATCCCGACAGCGATATCGTATGCAAGCGGTGCTCTCAGGTAATCGAGCAGACACGCGAGCAGCGTTTCAACGAGATAGGCCATGTGAATGTCGCGCATTTCACCTATTGTAACCTCCGATGCGATTACTGCTCTTACACCAAGGCCAATGACTTTCGCGCTCCGCTCTATGATCCTCTTCCCTTGCTACAGCAGTTCAAGCTGTCCGATCGCGCACGGGACTGTTGGGTAGATCTCAATGGAGGAGAACCAACGCTTCTGCCAAACCTAAAGGATTATATTGACTACTTTCGATCAATCAACGCCTTCATCTCAATGTTTACAAATGGTGTCATTTTCAGTCCCGCAATTCACAATGGACTTGTCGATGGCACGATCAATCAGTGCATCGTGTCTCTTGACGCAGGAACTCCCGAGACGTTCAGAATGCTCAAGCGGCGAGATTCTTTCGACGAGGTAACCAATACGCTTCGCAGATATGCCGTAGCAGCCAATAACGGGAAGGGCAAGCTGATTGTCAAGTACGTGTTCTGTCCCATGAATTCGTGGAACCAAGACATCCAGCGATTCCCATCCCTGATGAAAGCTATCCGGCCTTCGCAGGTTTGGCTTATGGTGGACTTCACGCCTTTTGCATCGGACCCCCCTATTGTCTGTGATCACTCCCGAGAGGTCTATGCATACGCTAGGATCTATCGAGAACTCAAGAAGCTTGGAATAGACGTTCGGCACTTCATGCGCGAGCAGAGTGGATGTCTCACGCCCGAAATGATTTCCCTCCAAGATAAAATCGAAGAAGAGATCAAAGGACTGCCATGAGCGTTAACCAATATCGTCAGGCTCTAGAGAATATCGGATCTCAGATGAAGGAAAAGTGTGTTCGGGGTATTTGGTACTATACCCTGGAACTCAGAGTGAAGGTCACAGGTGAACGGCTCCGAACCCTGACTGATGCTTTCCGTGGCCCAGACAAGAAAGGTGATAAACGCCTTTGGTCCTATGTAGACAAAACTGATCCTGGTGGTTGCTGGATTTGGATCGGGTCTAATGTAGGTGGGTATGGCTATCATTTCTCAAATGGGAAGCGATACAAGGCTCACAAACTGGTTTATACAAAGCTCAAGAAAGATATTGGAACTCGACGCTTGCGTAACACCTGTGGATGCACCCTCTGCGTTAACCCTGACCACTGGGAGCCCATGGCGAAGACGCGCGGAGTCTATAGGATTAGCAAGAATCTATGGGGTGCCTGGATTTGGATCGATGGTAAGACAAAGGTCCTTGGATCATTCCCCACAAGAGCCAAGGCCCTACAGGCCAGAAGGCTTGCCGAGATGGCGGCTATTCATGTAAAAGGGAAGAGACATGCCAAAACTGCCTGATCGCGATATTCAAGAGGTTCTCCGAGATGTCCCCTGGAAAGACCTGAAGGGAGCCAAGATTCTCCTCTCTGGCGGGTCAGGGTTCGTGGGGTCCTGGATGGTGGATACATTCTACCATGCCAATCTGGAATATGAACTCGGAGCCACAATGACGGTCTTGACACGCGATACGTGGAAGACCCTGCGCGGAATGGTCCACCTCCCCCAGAACGGATCGGTGACCGTACGTAAAGCCGATCTGGCTGATTCTTTCCCATCTCTAGGGTGCGGGTACACCCATATCGTTCATGCTGCATCGGAGAACCATAGAGACAGACTTTACATGCATGAAACGATTGTCGAAGGGACCAAGAAGATGCTGGAGGCTGCCTATCGTGACGGAGTGCATCGCTTCCTCTACCTCAGTTCAGGTGCGGCAGCTAAAGACCTCGATTCTATGGATCCCGAGAATGTCTACGGTATCTCTAAGAAGGCCGCCGAAAACCTGTGCACGATTTTTGTCCAGCGCGGTCTTCATGTGGCCGTTGCACGGGGCTATACCTTCTCAGGGCCACGTTTGCCTCTGGGCAAGAAGTTTGCGTTGGGAGAATTCGTAGAGGCCGGCCTGAAAGGTATGACCATTGGGACCACGAGCGGCAACACGGTTAGGTCCTACCTCTATGCATCTGATATGGCCACTTGGCTCTGGAAGATTCTTCTCAAATTCGAAAAGGGATCTGTAACTGATGTGGGATCAGATCGACCAGTCAGCATGGATACCGTTTCGTCTTATGTGGCTGCTCTGTGTGGAGTTAACCACAACTGCTATCTGACTGGCAACCCCGACACCTATTATCCGGGGTCCAGGGATGGTCGGCTTTTGGTCAAGGTCCCCTTCGAAGAGGGCGTTGAACGCATGGTTGACTGGTATAGGCATAACATGCCTAAAGATCTTGACAAACCAGGTAAAGAATTCTATCCTTAAGCATGGCTCATCGGTGCCGCCTGGGTGACTGGTGACCCAAGGAGCGGACCCCGCTGCGGCTACCCACACTGTGAGGCTGGGTAGTTCGCCCGATAGATATGAAAAGGCCCCCATCTCTGGGGGCTTTGGTTTATTGCATCACCAGGGGTGTTGTCTTCTCTTTGGTGTGAATGAAGGCCATGGCCTGCTCTGACCTCCCTTGTCGAATCTCGTAGAGGGCCTTGTCGATCCAATTGAACGGAATCCCTGTGACAGGCCCATTGGCGATGTGAGCCGCTAGGGCAGAGATGGGCTGTATGAGTCTATCTACGGGAGGAATAGGATCGCAGGCATCAGAAGGACAAATCTGAGTCATAGTCACTTCCGCCGTTGATGGTTGTAGTCTCTTCCTTGTCGGGAGCAGGCCGCTTCTCGCCGGATCGACCAAGAAGGATGAACTCTTTCGTATTGATCTCGATATACGTTTTCTTGAGGCCCTGCTTATCGGTATAGTCTCGGATATCAAGCTTCCCTTCGACATAGATCTGGTCCCCCGCCTTCACGTAGTCCATGACAACCTTGGCCTGGGGGCCATAGACAACCGCATGGAACCAGGATGTCTTGGTTTTCTTTTGGCCCTGCGAGTCCTTCCACTTCTCTGTGACTGCCACGGAAAATTTCGCTGATTCAATCCCTCCAGCAGTTACCTTACGTTCGGGGTCTTTCCCGACGTTCCCTATGAGTTCTGTCCGATTCAGGCTATAAGCCATCTTCACTCCTTCGTTCCGGTCTTTCCCGGATATGGTAGGACTGGACGTTGTTTGATTCTTAGCTCGTGGCGTTTCGCGAGCATACAGTAAGCTAGTTCGAGGTCCAGCCCGCCCCGCTCCAGCCATGCCCATTCAATGATCTTGCCTTTGAGCGCCTCCCAAAGCCTGGGATCGGCGACCGGCATGACAAAGTATCCCTTGTCTGGACCATCGAGGATGAACTGATTCCGCTTACGCCATTGGATGAACCAAGCAAGAGCCCCGAATTGTAGGTCCTCTTCTCCATCCGTCCACACAAAGAGCACGTGCCGGAGGTTCGGAGGGTACCGGTCCTGGCCTTCGATCTGAGGCTCTTCATCAAAATCAAGACCTTCATCCCAGTCGGTCATGGTAATTGCTTCTTTTTGATTCGGTTCACGATATCATCGATGAAGGCTTCCGAACTTATTTGATTCAACGCTGTTTTTATTCTATATTCTATGGCTTGCGTATTGTAATAAACGGCGCTCTGCTGTCTTTCTACAGCGTCCTTTACCTGAGATCTAACCATCCCCTGGATTGCAGCAGGGTCGGTTCCCCATTCTTTTAGGATAGAGAAAACGATCTCTTTTATTTCCTCTTTAAGCTTCTCGTGTCTCTTGAAGAACATCCACTCTCCTTAGATATAAAAAGGGGGCGCAGTGCCCCCTTCTAGATCACACGTGGAAGAACTTGGTTACATCTTCTTGTGCGTTTTCTTCTTCTGTGGCTTCACCGGAGGTGCCGCCTTGGGGCCGATTTTCGGAAGCGATTTGGAGCTTTTGCCTCCGTCCATCGCGAGGAAGTTCTCTTTCTTTTTCTTCATGATATTCCTCCATGGAAAGCCCCGGATCGCCGAGGGCTGGACTTGCAAGTAATCCAAGATTAAGGCTTGTCGGGCGCATTTGCTACCTCATAGGGAAGTCGGAAATACGGATAACAAGGTAGGGGCTCTCCCCTGGGTTTAGGATACCGTTCGAGACATGATCCTCTAGGTGCTTCTCGTCGTCCTCCAGGATGAGCCCGTGCCCAATCCTGGACCGGTGCCAGGGCTCTCCCTTGCGCTTGCCGCTCTTGTAGATGCCTGACTCTTCCTTGGCTGGCCTCAGAACGTCAACCACGGGCTTCATCGAGAACCAGAGGTTCTGACGGTCTAACGCTCGCTTCCCATAGCGAATGATCTCTAGATAGCGCTTCCCTTTGGGCCGGGAGATGGTGGCAAAACCTTCGGCTGATCGGATGAGGTAGAACCAGTCTCGAAGGAGTTGTGTATAGACCGTCCAGTGCATCCGCTTAACCACGTTCCCGGATGGAGGGACTTGGTTGATCCTTAACGTCCAGGCACCTGGTTGGCTGGATCGGATAGGGATGTCTTCGAGAAGGCTCATACTCTGAAGATCCTTTTGAAGCATCGTTTTAGAATGCCATCGGGAGGGTCGGGCCTAGGAGCCCATCCATGGAAATCAGGTCCACATGCATCAGGGAGCATGTTTGCAAATCGTCGTTCAGTTTTCCACGAATATCCCGTCCTGGCGCATACATTGTCTTGTCTATACGCGCAGTTTTGGCATGTCTTAATCTCAATCATGTTTACCTCCTGGTATATCAGCCTGAATCACAGGGCCAGCGCCGATCTGTGAGAACAGCTCGTACATCGCCCCTGCCTTGTCCTTTGCGTCCTTGACGTTTTTGACGAATGCCTCCCAGCTCGCAGCCTTCTCAGGGGCAAGTCCCAGGTCTCGACAAGCCGTGGTCGCCACTGCAATGACATTTTGGAGCGTTACTTCAACCAGGGGATTGATGGCATTCGGGGATTCGGAATCCGGCCCCCTGAATTCGAGGTGCGCCGTCCGCAGCGCCAACCGGTCCAGGGATGTTTTGATCCCCCGAATGGACTCTGTTGGGAATCCCTCAGCATTCGGGAGAGCCTTGATCTCGTCCCCCAGGCGCATGATCTCTTCCATGGCCATGATCGAGAACTTGAGCACGGCGGGATAGACCTTCTTGCCCTTCTCTTCCTTGGGCCGAAAGTCCGCAGGGGCCAGTTCCTTCTCTTGGGCCGATGCTGGCGCCTCGGTGGCCCTAGGACGCCCTGGCTTTCTTTTGGCCTTGGTGTCTAGGGGGACGACGTTATCAGCAGCCTGGGGAGTCTCCGGCGCTTGGGGTTGGGCATCCAAGGGTGGGTCTTCCTTTGGTGCGGTCTTCTTGGATAGCTTTGTTTCAAGCTCCTGATTGGCCGGGAGAGGTTCCTCAACTGCTTCAGGCTCTTCTACCGGGGGGGCGATAGGCATATCGAAGTCCAGGCCGTCTTCAAAGTTAGCCTCGGAAGAATCAGGAGACTTTTCTACTTCAGGCTCGGGCTCTGTCGCAGGAGGTTCTTCTTCGGGGGCTTCTTCCTCTTCGGCCAATCGCTCAGCCAAAGACGGCACAGCTTCCGGCATCATCGCAGCCAGATCCCCCCAGGACCGGACGAAGTTCTTCCATAGAGCTTCGTCTTTCAGTTCCGGGAACTGGGCAACCAGGGTGTTCCGATAGCCCATGATGTTGCGTGGCCATTGGAAGGTCCACGTCGTGTTTCGGTCATCATCGTCCACATCTACGAGGCAAGAATGCTTCAGGAGATGGTCCTTGATGACCAGGGCGCATGCCATCCCATGCCAGTCGTCGCCAACCTTATGGCTTTTAGGGTCAGGAGACATCTGGCATGTACAGTGAGCCGCAGGAGTTCGGCTCATGATGGCGATATCATTCTCGTCCCACACAAGAGTGATTCGATCGGGATCAGGGAAATCGATAGCGAACAGGCCCATGACCGCCAGGATGTTATTCTTCTCGCGTTCAGGATCCGGCTTATTTAGCAGAAGCAGGTCCTTGATTCGCGTTTTCAGATCCTTCTCTTTCATTAGTACTCCTTTCGCGTCTAAGCCGTTCGGCTCGTTCGGCATAGTACCGAAGTTTTTCAGGTTCTATCAGCATGTTGAAGATGGCGTCCACACGGCGCTGTTCCATGGATTCGCAGTAGGGCGATCCACATGTAGAAACACCCTGAATACATCCCATGATCGGACCGTACCGTGGTCTATGGATAGTGAACGGGTCCGGGGGAACGATGAGCAGACCTCGATAGGTGAAGGCTTCGGATCCGCAGATGTAGCAGTTGAATCTTACGTCTTTGGGGGTACGAGTCTTAGGAGCGTCGGGTTCGTGCTCGTATACGTGACCAGTTTTACGTTCTAATACTACGTAGCGCATTTAAATCCTCCGAGATTCTACAGTTCGATGCCCTCTTCGGATATTTCTCCATCTACTACGGTTAACCTAGAAATATAATCTCCACCTTCCCAAATGAGAGTGGCAACCAAACTACCTTGAGTTTGCTGGAGCAGGATTTTGAGTTCATCGAACCCATGGCCACTCCCTTCTCCCGAATGGTGTATTTGGGAAATCTCGATCCATCCATCTACAAGTTTGCCTTCCAGTTCAAATTTCTCAGAAAACTCTGCCCCATAAATATGGATGATATTTGTTTGGAAATTGATTCTCGTATAATCTTCAAGATCTTGAATGTCTTTGGCTAATATTCTGAAGTTTTTTAATTCTTTTGTCTTCCATGTTGAAATATTGTAAGACATAGTTTCTCCTCTTTAGGCTAATCTCAAGTCGGGCAGATCTGGTGGAAGTTCGATTGCTGGTGCCAAGCCGATAAGACGGCTAATCAGGCGTGGCCCGTAGTAGTTTGGCTCACTCATCTGTTCTACCGTGTGGTTGCTCGTCCAGAACAGCTTCGCATCGTTGTTGTAGAGCGCGTCGATCAGGTTCTCTAGTTCCTCGGTAGTATAGGCATTCTCCTTGATGGTCTCCTCGCCGATGTCATCGAGGATGAGGATGCGATCAGGGTAGGCCGTAGCCCAGATGATGAGCTGTTGCACAGAAGCATCCTTGTCATCCCACAGTCGGCGTGCGCTAAGGCCCTTCATCCTCCGAGAGTAGGCAGGCCAGCTCACCCACATAATATCAGTCCTAAGCCTAGGTTCGATTCGGTGGATGATGTTCCCTCCAAACTCCGAGGCTTCTTCCATCTTCGTCGGGCCGGCCTCGGCGAGTTCTTGGCGAAGCAATTCCTTAAGGCAAACAGCCAACGCGCAGGATTTTCCACAACCAGTGGGTCCAATAATTCCGAAGCAAGATTCGGGGAAGGACTGGAAAGCTTGACGGTTATAGAGCAGCCTCGGAATCCTTTCCATTGTTCCCTTAGTTGTGCGCGGAGGGACGCCAATCTCCAGCAGAGTTTTTTGAATTCTCTTTGGGAACCCTTCAGCCTTTTCTTTTTCGAATTCTTGTTCGAGGAAAAGATTTTCATTGGCGATCCTAGTACCTGCGCCTGTCAGCAAATCGGCTAGTGGATGAGACATGTGCCTTCTCCTGCGTTTTGAAGTCTTCTTGCTCTGCCAGTTTGGCAGCCTTGCCGTCCTGTAAGAGGTAATCAATATCCGCCTTCCAACTGCGGTCATTCTTCCCAAGATGGAAGTCTGAGGTTGCCACGTAAGAAGCAGCCTTGCGGAAGTCATCAAGCCATCCAGACTCCTTGAGCCGAGCAAGGATTATAACTGAACGCTTCGCTCCAGCTTTCTCAGCCTTAGGGAGCTTCCCTGCTGTCGCACTGTTCCAGATATCTAAGACCTCTTGGATGGATTTGCTTTTTTGAGTCTCTTTTGGAGGAGAATCATCAAAGTCTATGTCGCCAAAACCACTAAGCTCCGCAGGAGCCAAAGGTGGATTGTCGTTTTCTGGTTTAGAGGATTGTGGATTATGGATTGTGGTTAGGGTTAAGGGTTGGTCAAGCATACCTTGAGCGGTGCTTAAGCCAGGGTTTAGTGGGGCTTGAGGATGGCTTAAGCGGTGCTTCGGAGAACCACCCTTTGACCCATGTCTTGAGCAGTCTTCCCTGAACCTTTCGGCTTCGTCCCTCATTCCTTTCCCCATACCATATCCAGCAAGGAAAGCCGGGGAAGCCCCCTCCAGGATCTTCCCATTGTTTACGCCTCTCCATAAGCCATTTGAAAAATCAGAATGGTCGTCCCTCCCATCTAGTGTCGCCCATACCGCATTGAATTGGTCTATATTCATACGTAGGTTCCATGTCCTAGATATAGCCATTTTGAGTTATCCAAGGTTGGCACACCCCACCGGATGAAAAACGCAGATGCTACCGTGCCGGCCATTTTCGGCACCGCTATTCTGCCCGGTGGGGCGATGGATTTGATGGTCACGCGGTTTTCATTCCGCACGTGCCACCAATATGGGACGAATGAGTTGATAAGTCAAGATGTCCTCCTGTCCTTTACCCCTTAAACGGGAATTGAAGACGATCTGCCAACACGATATTGCTGGTATACCCTGACTCTTCCGCAACATGTCTTGCCTTGACGATGTGTCCTATCCCTGCTACTTCTATCCCAGACTTCAGCTTAGAGCGATATGCATTTGTGTTCTTGGTACCCGTGACCACGATGCGAACGTAGATAATGTCCTTGTAGTAATTGCCGTACCTATCATTCGTGGGAGATACGGCCATGATGGTAAACATGAGCCATGGATAAGGACGCTTGCCTTCCCAAACGCGGCCATCAATCACACCACCAAAGTGGACATCTGCGTAAGAGAGGGTCACGGAAGAATACTCAGTTTATCCCTGATCTCAAAATAGACATTTGATCCAAGCGGAGCGCCGTCTTTGATAAGTTCGTGGATCTTCCAAAGACGACCACGAAGATCGTCAACAATTTCTGCATAGTCTCGAATTGCCTTACAGTAGCCTTCTTCGTCATCCCTATTCATTTCGGGATCCTCATCTTATCGCCGTAGCCTTGCATGGCCTTAGCAAGAGCCAGAATCTTTTCTTCCTTAGACTCTCCACCTTGGAATTGCAAGAGGGCCTTGGTTTTGTCACGAATCTTGACAGCTTCAGCATGAGGGTCCGTAGCTCCCGCCTCCTTATAGGCCCGTTCGAATCGTTCACAGGCATCGTTATATGCCTTCTTCGCGAACTCCGGGAATTCGGGATCACTTGGTTTCGGCTCATCAGGACCCACCATAGGAGGAGGGATCGGGGGAGGTTCAGACTTAGCCGGCTCGGGAGGGGGGGGATGCGTAGCGGCTTTCTTGGCCTTCTCTGCCGCGATAGCCGATTTGAACGCCATGATGAAATCTTTGAGGCCCTTGAGAACTTTAGTTGAAGGATCAGACTTCTTGCGTTCATCCCACTTTGCCTTCTGTTCTTCGTATTTCTCGGGATGACCACCTTCTTTATAGAGTTTGTAAAGGTCATCCAAGAGCGAGACATAGGCGCTTTGTTCATCCACGCTCCAACCATCAGTCTGCGGCGGTGGTGCGAGGGTCCCTTTAGGTTTGTCGTCAGGGATGATTTCAGATACGACAGCGCCGGGAATAGTCTCAACCTCTGTCTCATCCATCATACCGAGACCCATGTGCGCCAAGACAGAACGTCGAATGGCCTTTGTCGTGGCCTTTAGCATAGCGTTAGCCTTAGCATCACCCTTGAGCCCTTCCACCGGAACAGCACCCATATTCTCAGTAGATCTTCCATCAGGGCCGGTGACGCGGCAGAAGACGCAATATACACCTTCTGATACTTCGCGAGCAGTGATGGTGTGACTAAGTTTGTGGATACTTGTGAGCTGCTGCGTGCAGCTTGCGTTGGCGTAAAGAATCTCTTTCCCATTGAGAGAAAGAAGGTCGAAGGGCTTGGCGCTTGGATCTAGCCCTGCTTGCTGGCAACGGTAGTTGTAATACTCGACTTTCTGTATTGGCGAGAGACGTTTAAGGTCTCCGTTGATCACTAAAGAAGAGATGATCTCTGGGTTCAGGGTTCTAAGTTCGTCAGCCATTGCTCACCTGCCTCAGTGTATAGATGTTGATTTCTTTCCCAGCAAAGGCGATCAAAGCGGAGTCTTCAGCCTCTTTATGCTTTGCGATAAATTTTTCGGCAGCCTTAAATGTTTTGAACGTGTAGTAATAATCGGAGCCGGTCTTGCCAATCCGGTGTGGATGGCACCACACCCGAATCTCTGGAGATGCCAAATTCCCATTCACTTCTTGGATAACGTCTCTTGTATAGGGGATATGTTTGGTCATATTTATCTCCCGGCGATTCTCGCCTTCTCGGTAATGGATAGCCCTGGATAGTCCAGGGGATTTAGCTTATGGATGTCATCTCCCAACACTTCCTTGAGCCGCTTGGCCAAGGCGTTGAGTTTGGTCTGATCAGGGGAACAATACTTGCGGTCCACCATCTCTTCGTTGGTGACCTCGACAAACCAGGGAAACGATACGCGCGTGCCTGACCCGACAATCGGAGCGATGGCTTCTGGCATCTCGACACGAGTTGATGCAAGCGCGACTTCAACGAGGGCTTCTCGGACATCTTCCTTGGCTTCCGGCAATTCCATGGCTGCAAGCGCGGCCAAGAACGGATCTTCCGATTCCGTCTGTTGGCGCATCGCTTCGAGATCAGCCTTAGCTTTGGTTGCTTCCGCCTTGGCTTTGTCTTCGGCTTCCTTGATCTTCTGTTGACGCTCCTCTTCCTGCTTGCGGAGATCGTCACGCTCCTTCATCTTGAAGGCGGCCATCGGTGGTTCGTAGGTATCGATCACTTCTTGCCAGATAACAGCGGTCTCCTTGAATGCATCGTCGATCTTGCGCTTGGCATCCAAGAGGGGGGTCGTGAGGTCCTTCCGCTTCTTCTCGTTTTCGCGTAGACCCTTCTTGGCGTAGGCTAGTTTGACTGAGGCTGCTTCGTATTCTTCGGGCGTGGTGATAACGATCTTCTCGGCCACCTTCGCCGCTTCTGCCTCCTTGCGGGTTTTGAGGATTTGCTCGTCGGGGGTTAGATCTTTCGGAGGATCGGGTTTCGCGTCAGGATCTTCTTCACCGGGGTCCTCTTCCGCCGCAGCTTGGATGGCCTCATCTGATGGATCCGATTTAAGGAATCCCGGTTTGCGGTAGAGACGGTTCCGAAGCGCTTTCTGATTATCGCCAGGGTACATCTCCCTGATTCGGTCTCGAACTTCGGCTTCAGTCATGGCACACCTCTAGAGTAATGATACTATTTAACCTTATTCTGTGCAAGGATATTTTTGAGAATCCAGAAAATGCTAAACCCCCCTGGACATCAATGTTTGTGAATCAGCCACCAAAGCCATACCCGGCCAACCGGGAGTAATTTCTCTCCAGCCATCCGAAAAGCCACAGGGAACGGCTTCCAGTGGAAGCCATAACACCCTGGATCACGACTGATTTTCATATCGATTTCCTTTCTCATAGGATGCGGCATGGAATGTTCGCGATCTTGGTATAGACCATCGGATGATCCTGCTTGTGGACGGAGAGACTGTCTGTTTCGAATTGATCGATCTGGAGCCGGAGAGTCGAAGACAGCCCAGCTACGGCTATGCGGAGCCGAGTGACTGCCGCCTCTTCTTCGGGCGCCGGTGGGATGTGCTTCGGGAACTTCACGGATTCCTTTCAGCCAGAGCTTCCGGCAGATGGACATCTACATCTGGGGCAGTTGAGAGGTGGCGTTCTTGATGGCAATGCTGAGTTCTGGGCTTCGCGCCGACCAGGGACACGCTCCAGTGGCGTCCTTCACACGGACCTCGTAGACCTCCCAGTTGGCGACGTGCTCAGTGTCGATCTCGATGGTGTATAGGCGTTTCACGATGCCTCCCGCATCTGGACATCTACTTCTTGATGGGGTCGCCACTGTCATCGACCAGCGACAACGACATGAAAGTGCCGGAGTGTTCCGGAAAACCAGTCTTCAGGAGACCGATGATCCGATCGCTCAGCCAATCGAGATCACTCTGTCCTACCTTGCAACTGGGATCGAAAATCAAGGTCACTTTGATGTTGGCTTTCATCTTCCACATCGGGGATCTCCTGGACAGTCGCACTCAGGGGCGGATGAACGATCCGCACGAGTCAGGTTTCGTTTCACACTTCGGGCAATATGGAATTTCCTCATGGTGGACCCTCCCCGACCCAGAGAGCGGGAAGGGTCCGTCATGGATTGAGTGGCACACGCCGGCAGCCATGATCAGCCCACCGCAAACCGTGCAGACACAGTCCCCGTTTTCTTCCATTCGGTAAGGGATCTTTCTGCCGGTGCCCCTCATATACCGCGTGCCATCCGGAGCGGTCGCAAACTCCGGGATAAAGAATCCGGCGGGAGCAGCCTTCCAGGAAGGATCTATTTCAAAATTGAGAGAATTCAAATCCATGGAAATCCTTTCGATGGGTGGGTCCAGGCTGCTGCTGGACATCACTTGCTGTTGAGAATCAGATCGATGCGCCGCTGCATGGCCGCGTCGTCCGGATAGCGATTCCCGATATGGAGATGGCACTCGCGGAGCAGCTCCTCCAGCTTCGCCACACGGGTGCACACACGACGAATGGCATCGTTGAAACCTTCGTCTTCGTGGATCCCAAGAAGATGACTCAGTTCCTCCTGGATTTTCACATTCTTCTCGTAGTAGCCCTTGCCGAAGATCGCTTCCCCTGCGGCAATGTAGACGTCCATCAATTCACCGAGGTTTGACATGGGTTCACCTTCTGGACATCAGCGTTTAAGAAGCGCTTTGGCGCGAAGAACGCTCGGGCATTCGCTATCAGACGGCGTGTGCCAATCCAAAACATCGCGCAGGGCCGTTTCCAGCTCCGCCACGCGGACTTCGACTTCGCTCAGGAGTTGGCTAACACGTTCGCGAACGGCATCGGAAGGACCATAAAACGAAACACGTTCAAGCTGAGATCGGATTTCTTGGACCTTATTCATGGTTCACCGTTCTGGACATCAGCGCAGTTGCGCGATGAGTTGTTTGCGGGCGGCGGCGAGCTCCTTCTCTTTTCGTTCCGGGGATAGCTTCCACCAGTAGTAGTCGTCGGAACTGGCAACCGTGGTCCACCATCCCGTTCTCAGCTCTGTGTTCGTGAATTTGCACCACCGATTCCCGCAGGGACCGTCATGGAAAAACGAGACATACCTGTAGCCATGGGGCCAGCCACCAGTGGCGTCAATTAGAGCCATAAACTTCTCTTCCGGCGCTCCCCACGGATGGACCAATTCTTTACGGTCTAGTTCGTCGCTCATCGGGGGCTCCTTTCTTGGGTCGTGCAGATGGACAGTATTACTCGATGGTTATTTGTGTTGCTTGAGACTTCGTATCAATTTCTGTTTGATTTGCATGAATATTGATTTTGATGGGTTCACTCTCGGGAATGCTCAGACACATACTGTCTGATTTCCTACGCTCAGCTTCAGCATATCGTCTCCACTTTTGCGACCCGCAATGGTGTTTGAAGTGCTCTCGATGGATAATGCGATTCTCCTTACGCCGCTTGGCATCATCCGCCTGGCATTCTTCATGAGCACGGAACAGATCGGCTTGAAATTGAGCCTTGGGGGTCATTTCTTGACCTCAGCGAGCAATCTTTCGGCCTTCTCATAATATGCTTTGGCATCGTTAAGAAGTCTTTGAGCTTCCCAAAGGTTGTACCAAGAGAGAATGACGCAGACTGTTATTAGCGTCCAAGCCAAATCCATCACCACTCCCATCCTTTCTGCCGAGCTTCTTTCAACACGGCTTCACTTGCAGGTTTAAGATCTTCAGCGCTACCAATGTATCGAGATGATTTGCCCCACCCCGTTTCCAAACTCCAAGCACGCCACCCCATTGGATGGCAGGCGATCATGACTCCATGATGTTTTTCTCGTGGCTGAACATAAAGCTGAGGTTTGATTCCGTGGAGAACACAAAGATCGAAAATCAGATCGGCTGATTCTTTTGGCATTTCACAACGGCTTCTCGCAATTTCCTGAAGGTCTCGGACTTCAACACCCATGATATGGGCCAAGACATGTTCGCCGAATTTATTGACGAGCGTATCCCAAATTCCGATGTAGATCTTGGATTTCATTCTATGTCTCAACGTCAGGATGATACTCTTCAGCGCGCTTGCCAAAAGTGCTAGCTACAGCAGCGCGGGCTGTCATCTCTTGAGGTTCTCCGAGAGAGCCATCCGGGTGCATAGGACGTAGTTCGGGGTGTACGCGGAGGAAATACGTTTTGCGAGACCCGTCAGGTTCTGGTGTCGAATTCAGGACTTCCACCATCACCATCGGATCATCATCAGCTAAATCACGTTTCCAAAGTTTTCCAGTCTCATCCTGATGGACTAGTTTCGCTCCAGATTCCTGCAAAAAACGTGAAGGCCCAAAACGTTCGATCATCACGCGGCGAACTTCAGTGTTTTCTTCTGCCAGGATAGATTCAGGCGTTAATGATTGAGGGTGTTCAATGACCCTGCATGGCACCCGAACACCTTTATACGCATAAAGTGCATAGCCATCGGAGAAGGCCATGGCAGGACCGTTTTCGCAATGGAGGCGATTACGCGAATCTTGATGGATCTCGGTGGGACGGTCACAAATAAAACAGATACCCTCAAAGGTATAGACCCATCCACACGATTGGGCACATCGCTCCCATTGATGCAATAGCTCACGCTGGTCATCTGTATAGATTGGATGGATGAACCGATCAGGGAATGTGTAAAATGAAATCCAATATTCGTCCCATTGACCCCAAAACCAAGTCCAGTAATAGACCATCTTGGTTTTGTCGAGGAGCTGGTCGAGGAGCTGGCCGCGGAGCTGGCCGCCGAGCTGGTTGCCGAGCTGGTCGAGGAGCTGGTCGCGGAGCTGGTCGCCGAGCT
>OCOJ01033233.1_pt2 | contig 57303 bp, 46 predicted proteins | sample 1539251 | NCBI WGS metagenome assembly OCOJ01 (sample SAMN01911457, study PRJEB22624) | soil metagenome | biome: Soil | place: Malaysia | collected 2012-04-30 | depth RA_metagenome m
TTCAACAGCGCCTGGCGCTCGATTTCCAATTGCAGGATGCGGCGCTCGATCTCGTCGATTTCCGTGGGCAGGGAATCGATCTGCATGCGCAGGCTCGCTGCGGCTTCGTCGATCAGGTCGATAGCCTTGTCCGGCAAAAAGCGGTCAGAGATGTATCGATGCGAAAGCGTAGCCGCGGCCAGTATGGCTGCGTCCTTGATGCGCACGCCATGATGCACTTCGTAGCGGTCCTTCAAGCCGCGGAGAATCGCGATGGTATCCTCTACGCTCGGTTCCTCGATCAGCACCGGCTGGAAACGGCGTTCCAACGCCGGGTCCTTCTCGATGTACTTCTTGTATTCATTGAGCGTTGTGGCTCCAATTGCGCGCAACTCCCCGCGAGCCAGGGCCGGTTTCAGCATGTTGGAAGCGTCCATGGCGCCTTCAGCCGCGCCGGCGCCCACTAGCGTGTGCAATTCGTCGATGAACAGGATGATCTGGCCTTCAGCCTCGGTGATCTCTTTGAGAACTGCTTTGAGGCGATCCTCAAACTCACCCCGGTACTTCGCGCCTGCAACGAGCGCGGCAAGGTCCAGGGCAACCAGTCGCTTGGTTTTCAGCACGTCAGGTACGTCGCCGGCAACGATCCGTTGAGCCAGCCCCTCAACAATCGCGGTCTTACCGACGCCGGGTTCCCCGATGAGAACGGGGTTGTTCTTCGTGCGCCGGGCAAGAATCTGCATCACGCGTCGAATTTCCTCGTCGCGACCGATCACAGGATCCAGTTTGGAACGGCGCGCCAGGTCGGTCAGATCCCGTGCATATTTCTCCAGTGCCGCATACGTCTCTTCCGGATTTTGTGATGTGACGCGCTGGCTGCCCCGCACCCCCGCGAGCGCCTGCAGAATCGCCTCATGCGAAGCTCCATGCTTCTTCAGAAGCTTGCCCGCCGGGTCGCGATCCGCTCCCGCGATAGCCAGGAACAGGTGTTCAGTGGAAACGTAATCGTCCTTGAATTTCGTGGCTTCGTCGAATGAATTTTCCAGAACATCATTCAGCGCTCGGCTCAGATTCTGCTGCGCGAATCCCTGCACCTTGGGCAAGCGTTCCATCTCCCGCTCAATGTCCTGCGTGAGCAGCTCACTCCGAATTCCCAGACGAGCGAGCAGCGGCGGTACCACGCCTTCTGGTTGCTGCACCAGTGCGGCGAGCAGATGTAACGGCTCCACGGCTTGATTCTCGTGGCGCGCTGCAATTTCCTGTGATTCCTGAAGCGCCTCCTGCGCCTTCACGGTCATTTTGTCGAATCGCAACATTGTTCCCTCTCTTGGCCAAATCCTTAATAAAAAGGGGCTGGCATCCGCGCCAGCCCCACTATGCTATCTCACAGCAGCTTCCGCCGCTTGAGCCTTCCGCAGATTACTTGGTAGCAGCAGCCGCGGCCGTGTTTCCCACCTGGACCTTGATCTGCTTGGGCTTGGCCTCCTCGCGCTTCGGAATGCTGAGCGTCAGGACGCCATCCTTGTAATCGGCCTTGATCGCCTCCGTGTTTACGGTGTTCGCCAGTGAGAAGCTGCGGCTGAACGAACCATACGAGCGCTCTATGCGCAGGTAGTTATTCTCGTTCACCTTCTTCTCGAACTTGCGCTCACCGCGGATGGTCAGGATGTTGTTCTCGACTCGAATGTCGAGATCCCCCGGCTTGACGTCTGGGATATCGGCCTTGACCACCAACTCTTGTTCCGTCTCGTAGATGTCCACGGCCGGCGCCCAGGTCGTCAAACTCCCCTCGTCCGTGGAACGATCGAAGGCCTCGTTGAAGAGGCGGTTGATCTGTTCCTGGAGAGAAGTAACCCCACGGAAGGGTTCAAAGCGAGTAATCGAAGCTCTCATTTGGATACCTCCAATAGTGATATCGACTGCATGATAAAATCTTAGCGCTATATTGTCAAGTACTAATTCCGCCCCGGTTGCCTGTTTCTATGCACTGTGAAATCAATAACATGGAGTAATTCCGTCTCATTAAGGCTTAGCCGGCAACTAGGCAGACCACCTCCGTAGCCAGTCCGTCCTATCCCCAACATTCTCTTTTGTTATAGTGGCCTGCAATGCGAGTCTCTGAGCTCGATTACCAACTGCCGCACGAATTGATTGCCCAACGGCCCCTGGCGGACCGTGATGCGTCGCGCATGCTCCTTCTCGATCGACGGGATGGCCGTTGGGAAGATCGCCAATTTGCCGAACTCCCAGACTTGTTGCGGGGGGACGAATTGCTTGTGTTCAACAATACTCGCGTTCTCCCGGCACGGCTGTTCGGGCGGCGGGTCGGGGTACATGCCCAGCGTCCTTCAAGAAAGACTGCCCGGCAGCATTTGACGGGAACCGTTGAGGTATTCCTGGTCCGGCAACTGACAGAGGACCTGTGGGAGGCGTTGGTGCGACCTGGCCGAAAGATGCACGTGGGCGAGCGCGTCATCTTCGGTCTGGGTGAACTTGAGGGAGAGATTCTATCTCGTGGCGAACTTGGGCTGCGGACCATCCGCTTTCGATCCGGCAACGACCTAAGCCTCGCAGCCAATATAGAAAAGCTCGGTCACGTGCCCTTGCCTCCGTACATAAACCGACCGGACGAGGAATCGGACCAGGAGAGATATCAAACAGTTTTCGCGCGGTGTCCAGGCTCTGTCGCGGCGCCAACTGCCGGATTGCACTTCACGCACGAGATTTTGCACCGGATTCGGGAGCGCGGCTGCGAATCGTGCGAGGTCACGCTGGACGTCGGCCTGGGGACCTTTCAGCCCGTCCACACCGAAATTCTGGAAGAACACAAAATTCATGCTGAGTCGTACGATATCGGCGAGGAGGCGGCCCAAAAAATCTGCCGCGCGAAACGGGACAAGCGTCCCGTGCTCGCGGTGGGCACAACCGTCGTACGCACCCTTGAAGATGCAGCCGCACGCGCCGTGACTGCTGGGTTTGCCCAAGCATTGCGTGCTGGGCGCGAAGAGGCACAGTTGTTCATCGTCCCAGGCCACACTTTTCGTGTCGTGGATTTGTTACTGACTAACTTCCACCTGCCAAGATCGACGCTGCTTGCCTTAGTCGCGGCCTTTGCAGGCAAGAATAATATTCTGTCGGCGTATCGTCATGCAGTAGAAGCGCGGTACAGGTTTTATAGCTACGGTGACTGTATGTTGATTCGTTAGCGGCCAACGACTTGAGAAGCGGACGAAACGAAGATGGGACGGAGTAAAGCAGTCAACATCGACAACTTCTCCGCCGCCGCGTACACGGGGACCTGCCATTTCAGCACTTCCGTTGAAAGCAGGAGAACGAGGGAGGCTGGCAAACCTAACAGCCTCCCACGAAAAGGGTGGTTAGCCTTCACTGCGATTCCCCTCACTGCGCTAACACGAAAACGCTCTTCTTGCCCGCAAAGCGCACTTCGATAACCTTGCCGTTCGCGTCGGAGACAATGCTGGTGTACAGGTTGTCAGTGTCCCGGTCCTCCCAGCGTCCGTTGGCCTCCGCGACCTGAACCTTCCCATTGAAAATCGTCAGGTGGTTGCCGTCGATCAGGAACCGGTATTCACCGGCCTTCAGGTCCGTTTGCCCCACCTTGGCGGAATGGTTGAGCGGGACGGTGGTGGCCATCGGTTTCGCAAACACCGGTACGGCAATGGCCAATGCGCCGCAGAGGACGAGATTTGCCAGGAGCGATCTGCTTTTCATGAGAGTCATTTTCCTTTCCACAATCGAGTCAACCGGAAGCATGCTGCTTGGACAGAAGAGTTGACACACAGTGTGGACAGGAGTAGCCTCACGAACGAGACACCTCTTCGTCCTGGTCCAAGAGCCGGAACAATTGCGTGTCATTCGCCCCGCGGCTGCCACCGCGGGGCTTTTCTTTCAAATCTCTTACCGCCCCGATACAGCCTCAATACCGGCTGCATTCGTATAGACGAATACTACTACCCAGATGTTTCGTTGCCTCGCTCAAATTTTTTTGTGTCATTTTTACATAGCGGCCCGTGAGGACAAACCCTTCCCTATGTTCAGCCAACGTTGTGCATTGCCTCCCAGGTTCATCTATACTCTTGAGCGCGGTCCGGAAGCAGGATGCGAACCCTAGTCCTTAGCGATCTCCATGCCAATTTGGCCGCCCTGCAAGCCTCCCTTAGCGTTGCCGAGGGAAAGTGGGACCGCGTGGTGTGTCTTGGAGATATAGTCGGGTATGGTCCTGACCCCAATGAGGTAGCCTCCCAGATTCGTGAGATGGGCGCGATTACCATCCGAGGAAATCATGACAAGGCGGTGGCTGAACTAATGGCCACGGATGACTTCAACCCCGTCGCCAGAATGGCTGTGGAGTGGACCCGGGCGCAACTGTCTAACGAAAACATGGATTGGCTCGCGTCCTTGCCACAAGGGCCGCTTGAAGCGGAAGGACTGGTTCTGGTCCACGGCGCCTTTCAGGACGAAGATGAATACGTGTTCACTCCTTCACAAGCACTGGAAGGACTACTGGATTCCACGCTGCAGGTGACCTTTTACGGACACACCCATCACCAGGGCGGATTTGCGTATCAGGATGCGCAACTCGAAGTGCTGCAATTACACCCCCGCAATCATGAGAGTCATTGCGCTCTGCGCATCGAGAATGAGAAGCGGTACTTGCTCAATCCTGGTTCCGTGGGTCAACCGCGCGACGGAGATCCGCGCGCAAGTTTTGCCATCGCCGATCTGGATCATCAGGCAGTTGAATTCTGGCGTGTACCTTACGACGTGGAACAGGTTCAGGAACGTATGCGGGCTGCGCGTTTGCCCGAGCCCTTGGCTCACCGCCTGATGTTGGGGCGCTAAACCAATCTGTTTTGCCGCCGGAGCTGAAATTCATGGATGGAACCTTTCAAAGCCCGGGACCTTCGAACAGCAAACCGGGGATTTCTCCGCTGACGATTCTCATTGCCGCGGTGGTGATTCTGGCCGTTGGCGCCACTCTGTGGTTCCTCTATCAGCCAGGCGGAAGCCGCGTCTTCCCAACTACGGAGTCTGCGAATCCCAAAATGAGTGCTGCGGAGCAGGAATATGCAACTAAGATTGAGATAGGAAACATTGCCCTCAGCCGCGCCGAGAATTTTCTGCATCAGGAAGTAACCATTCTCAGCGGCGAAGTCTTCAATGCAGGAACCGAACCAGTCTCCTCGATTCGCTTGACCACGGAATTTTTTGATGAACTGAATCAAGTCGTGTTACGAGAGACACGCGGAATCTTCGGCGCCGCCGAGCGGCCTCTGGCGCCGGGAGAGCGCCGCGCCTTTGAAATTTCCTTCGAGCATGTGCCTTCTTCCTGGAACATGCAGCAGCCGGTCGTGCGCGTTTCTTATCTCCGGTTGCGCGCACGGAAATAACCCTGTATTAATCACATAGTTAGTTTAGAATGTGCATATGGATCTGGCGGAAGAGCTGCGTCTCACCCTGCAGGCATTCCTTGCCTCCGGAAACGTGGAAATCCGCGAGAGCAACGGGCGCTTGACGCCGCTAGCGCCACTTTCCTGGGAAGTGCGCGGTGCCGGAGCGAAACCCCTGCTGCATATGTGGGCAGAGAACTGCAATCTCACCCGAAGGGTGCTTGCAATCACCGACCGGTCGGATGAGCGCATGGCGCTCGCCGTAGAGCGCTTCGGGCGGTCGCACCCCGAGCGGATGGACCTCGTCCGACTGGGTTTCCAGCGCAGCGCCAAGGTGATCTCCCGGGAAGACTTCTGTGAACAACTTCGCCGGATCCTGGCCGAACAGTTCCCTGACGAAACTGTCGAAAAACTCTCCATTGCAGCTGACCTCGAGCATACCCTCTCCTGTATGTATGCTCGCGGGATTTCCCGCATAGGGGCCATGCGCTGCGCGTTTCTTGCCGTGCCCGAAGGCGAAAGCCCTGACGCCATCGAGAGCAGTCTGACGTATGCGTTGCTGTGGCTGGAACGAGCGCGGCAATCCGCCAAAAAAGAATTCGTCTCGTTTCTGCGCCTGATTCTCCCGGCCGGAAAAGCAGGCTCGCTCGCCCATCGACTGGGCGCGCTAAGCCCCCAATTGGCAATACAGGTATACGAACTGGATTCGCTGCACGAGCGCATGGAACGCGTTGCTCCCTGCAGCAATGGAAACGTCAGCACCTGGCTGGTGCCGCGGCGCGAGGCCGAACTTCTAAAGAGCCGCGCCAGTGAAGCGCTTGCGCCCATTGTGGCCCTGTCACCGGAAGCAATCAGCATGCACGCAGTGCCCCAGGAGCAGGAAGTCGTCTTGAGATTCCGCGGATTGGCCTTCGCACGCTGGAAAGACGGCCGTGTGTATTTTGGAAGTGGCGCGGCGTGGGAAGAGCTTCGCGCCGCGAATGAGAATAAGTTGAGGCGCTTTGTTGCCCATCTGCAAAATTTCCGGAACCCGCTGGCCATCGATACGCGTCATGCGCTGTACCGGGCCCAGGCGGAGCGGTGGTTGCAATCCCTTGTGATCCAGGATGTTCGGCGGGTAGACATTATCCTTGACCCCCAGCACGTGTATGAACAGGTGTTCGCGCATGCGGCTGGACAGCACGGCGTACTGGATTTGCTTGCCGTGACACAGTCAAAACGTCTCGCAATTCTCGAGTTGAAGGCTACGGAAAACCCGGACCTGCCGTTACAGGCGGCGGACTATTGGGCGCGCATCCGGCGGCACCAGATGCAGGGTGATCTGGCCCGCTACGGATATTTCCCCGGGATGGAGCTGCAGTCATGCCCGCCCGTCGTTTACTTGGTAGCGCCTGCGCTCCGTTTCCATCCTATGACCTCCACGCTCCTGAGATACCTGTCGCCAGAGATGGAGGTAATCCGCGTGGGACTCGCCGAGAACTGGAGGCGCGGGCTGCGCGTAATGCTGCGACAGTAAACGCCCTGGAACTCATCTAACAAACGCTGTGTTAGTGGTCAGGGGTGGGGCAGGACCTAACTTCTACGAAGTCGGATTGCTACCACCAAACACAAGGCCCCATTGTCATCCCGACTCAACGAGTATCGTCATCCCGGATCTACTTTCAAGTGGGGCTTGCAGGTCGACTGGCTTTGCCTTCCGCCGGCTTCACGGTAGAATTTGGTTTGTCCCAAGGGCGGAAGAGACAAGTGAGTTTTTCGATTGATGTGCGTCAGGCGGGCGACGTTTCCCTTGTAGAAGTGAGTGGGCAGCTGACTTCGTTTGAGGCCAAGGCCTTTCGCGAGATGATTGATGGCTTGCTGAAGCAAGGGCACACGAACATCGTGTTGAACCTCACGCGCTTGGTCTACCTCGACAGTTCCGGTATCGGAGAACTGGTCCGCAATTACGTGAGCACCGTGAAGCACGGCGGCGCCATGAAAGTCGTGGGGTTGGCCCCCAGAGTGGATGAGATTCTGAAAGTGACCCAACTTTACCAGGTCTTCCCCGAATTCCCGGATGAGGCCTCCGCCCTCGAAAGTTTTTCCCCCGAACAGAAGAGCTCGCAGCGTTGACGGACGCCGTTCCGCCTGCCTCACCTTCCCCTTGTCCTCGTTGGGGAGAGGCCATGTCAGTTACTTTCGTGATACTCCCCCTCCCCCCTGTTTTTTCGCGAGTGTTGACTTCGAAGGTGGTTATCCGGGCCCAGTTTGTAGGTGTTGACTTAAAAGGGGGTTAGCTATGGCGCGGCGAGATTTAGTTTTCAAAGAGCGTGAAGCGGCGTACGGTGGGCCGCCGGAGCGCGGGACGACGTCCCAGCAAACCCAACGCAGTATACTATTCAATAAATAAGAAGTCAAGAGGAATTCGTGGGTTGGCTTGCAATTGTGCCACGAGGATGGGGCGTTGCTTTTCGCCCGCCCGCAGGAGGAGAACCCCAAGACCCAGGCTCAGAAACCGAGCCTAGGGCGCCGAAATTCGTCCCGCGCAAAAGTCCGAGCCACCCCAAAACCTTTCTGGAGCCTAAGGCTGTGCCGCCCGCCTTCTTCACTCCTTCAGGAATCGGTCTCAGCCAATCCCGTTTCTGTGGTTCAACCTCGGAACCTGTAGCTTCACGATTCCGGGGCGGCGGGATCAAGGATTTTGCGGACGGCGTGGCCGAGGGCGGTGGGGCTGTAGGGCTTCTGGAGGTAATGGCAATTGGCGAGACTGGCTGCGACAGAATCTTTCGTTTCCGAATAGCCACTGGTGAAGAGGATGGGGAGATTGGAAAATTGACCGCGCAGCTGTACAGCCGTGGCTGCGCCACCCATACGCGGCATAATGAGATCGAGGATGGCAAGTGCGGGAGTTTCCTCTTTGCAGAGTTCTAAAGCTTCTTCGCCATTGACCGCCGAGAGCACGCGGTATCCCAGGTTGACCAGCGACTGTCGAACCATTTCGCGGATCGAATCGTGATCTTCGGCGAGGAGAATCGTCTCCGCCCCTCGCAGTTTCAGCGAGCTCAAAGAGTCTTCGGATTGTGGCCCGTGTGGTGACGCGGCCCCGACGATGGCAGGCAAGCAAACGCGAAACAGGCTGCCCTGGCCGGGTTCGCTGTAGACATGAATGAACCCGCCGTGCTGCTTGACGATGCCATAAGCAGTGGCGAGTCCCATGCCGGTACCTTTGCCGCGCTCTTTAGTGGTGAAGAACGGCTCGAAAATGCGATCGCGGACGTCCGGAGTCATGCCCATGCCGGTGTCCGAGACAGAGACCACCGTGTAGAAACCGGGAACCACATCGGGATGGAAGCGCCGATAGGATTCGTCCAGTTCCACCATCTCGGATTCAATCAGCAGGCGGCCGCCCTTGGGCATGGCATCGCGGGCATTGAGACAAAGATTCATGAACACCTGTTCGATCTGGGCAGGATCGGCATGGACGGGCTTGAGATCGTCCAGACGCAACTGAATTTCGACGTCACTGCCAATCACCTTGTCGAGGAAAACAGTGAGATTGCGGACGACCGAATTAAGGTCCACGACTTTGGGTTGCAAGGTCTGGCGGCGGGCGATGGCGAGAAGTTCGCGGGTGAGGGCCGCGGCGCGGTCCGCTTGCCCGCGGATGCGCGCAAAACGCTCGGCAATGTGGGGATAAGCCTGGCTTTCCTCAAAGCCAAGTTCGGCCCAGCCCAAAATGGCTCCTACCACGTTGTTGAAGTCGTGGGCAATCCCCCAGGCCAGCTCTCCGATGGTTTCGAATTTCTGCGCCTGGCGTAACTGGTGTTCCAGGGCGCGAAGTTCCGTGACGTCTTCCACGATCCCTTCCAGTTGTTCGGCGGCGCCGGAAGCCGGGAGGTAACGGAGGTGCAGCTTTACGGCGACGAAACCGCCATCCCTGCGGCGCCATTCCGTTTCCGCGCTGTGCACCAGGCCATTTTCCCGGCAGGCCGCCAGTAGCTTGGCGAACTGCTCAGGAAAGCGGAACACATCCGCGGAGAGATTCATGGACTGCAAGACCTGCAGCGAGGAGCAGGCAAGGATCTGGAGGAGTACGGAATTGGCAGCAAAAAAACGGCCGTCCAGAGTGGCGTGGAAAATTCCGTAGACGGAGTTCTCAATCAGTTCCCGGTTTCGGGCTTCACTGTTGAGCGGGGCCGGAACGGCGTCGTTGTTCTTACTACGCGACCGTTCTTCCTCAAGCGCTCGCCGCAGCGCCATCGGCAGACGGCCCAGATGATTTTTCAACACGTAGTCATTTACGCCGCGCTTTACGCACTCGACCGCGCCTTCCTCGCCCAAAACGCCAGTCACCAGGAGAAAGGGCACGTTCTTTCCCGCCTTCCGCAATTCTTCGAGAGCTTCCATCGCGTTCCAATCCGGAAGCTGGTAGGCAGAAAGGATGACCGAATATTCTCCGCAGGAGATGGCTTCCAGGAATTCCTCACGTCGGCTGATAACCGTGGGTTCAATGGCAAATCCCGCCGCGCGCAACTCTTGGAGAATTCTTTCCGCATCCTTTGCCGATGGCTCGAGCAAAAGAACCCGCAAGGTAACCACGGCGCTGTCATTGGCCGATTTTGCCAGATCGATTGCCTCCATCGCACTTGCCTCAGGAGAGCTCCGCGTGCATGTCCAGCGAGTCCAGCACCACGGCTTCTAATGATGAGGGTTGCGGAAAAGCTGGCTTCGCGTCGATGCTGCATTTCTCTGCAGCAATGGTGAAAAACAATTGCATGGACGGAAGAACGGCCGACCTGTACGCCATCATCTTTGACTTAACGCGGTGAAGAATCTCTGAACCTACCGCCTCTCCTATCCCAGTGAAATACAGGATCCACTTCCCGGAAGAAACCGGGACGAGGACATCCTTGTGGCGAACACATGTTCGCAGCACCCCGGTGATCTCCTGCAGGATGGGACCGGCTGTTTCGCTTCCCATTTGGGCTTTCAGGAGTTCAGGGCTCGCCAGGCTGACTGAGAACGCGTAATCCGGTTTCGGCCCCGAAGTGGAGCAGAAAACGTGCTGAGGGCTAAAGAACGGGAAGGGACTCGTCTCCTCGGAAGAAAGGCATCCTGGAACCAACGCAGAGCCAAGCGCGCGAGCCATGGTGCGCTCATCCATGAATCCTTCGAGTATGAAGTCCTTGGCCCCCATCGAAAGACACGCCACGGCGCAAGCTCTATCGGCCGGATCGGCAAAAAGTATGAAGGGGACGGAGGGGTTGTTGAGATGAAGCACACCAAGATGGGTGGGCGCGTCAGGTTGGAGCACGGCCAACTGGATCAGGGCCACATCGGGAGAGTAAGCCGGCAGCGCCAGTTCCAATTCTGCTCGAGAGTCGACAAACACAATTTCCAGACTCCATCCAGCTTCCGCACAGACTGAGCGCAGGATCAGTCCCGCCTCGGTGTACCCCGTTTCAGCAAGCAAAACTCGGAAACTGTGTGCCACCATGGATTCCTGCCTTTCTGGAGCGACAAGCCCCACGGGACTGACCATGAGAGGAAATGGCCAACAGCCTGAACACATTCCCACGCGGTAAACGTTACTGGAAGGGAATCTTATTCTTCAACGGCAGAATTGCGCTGTCAAGAGGCAGAAGCAAAAACAAGGCACTTTGTGGAAGTTTCCTTGAGGGCACGGTGGATGACCATGGGCAACCCAACAGGAGCGAACTGCTTTTTCGCAAAGTCTGAGAAATGAGAGTCGCGGGCAGGCAAGTAGCTCGAAAATGAACAATAGTCCGAGCAGTGCCGTTCAAAATGGAACAGCTCTGGAATTAACCGCCAAAGATTTCGTTGATCTTCTCCGCCAGTTGAAAATCCAGATTGCTGATCCCCTGGACGCTGTGGGTGTTCAAGTCGATGACCACCTTGTTCCACACGTTAAACCATTCGGGATGGTGGTTCATCCATTCGGCGACCAGAGCCACCTGAGTCATCTTTCCGAAGGCCGTGACGAAATCCTTGCACTCAAAAGCCTTGTGCAATTTTCCGTTCACAAGGCTCCAGCCCTTCACCGTCTGTAGATGTTTCTGAATGTCCGCGTCGGTCAGTCTTTCGGCACGCATCGAATTCCTCCCCCGCCGGGCGACGGCAGCCCCCATTATGCGATTCCGCCCGTTAAGCAGCAAGAAAGAGTAGAGCGGCAAGGTTCGCTCGAAGCATGAGACAGTGCCGGGCGGTAAAAGCATAGCCAAGTGTCCTGTGCACGACATTTCGACAAGCTGCCCGGGACGCGCGTGAGCATTGCCTGCCTTGCGGAAATCCAGTACGCTTGTTTGTTCGCTCCCAGCGAAAATCCGCGCTGTATCTTCTCAGATGAAAAGGTGCCGGAGACAACCGTGAAAAAGAAAATTCGTGCCATCCAATACGGGGTCGGGCCGATCGGGGCTTCGATCGTGAAATTGCTGCGGGAAAAAGAGATCATCGACATCGTGGGGGCAATCGACACGGACCCGGCGAAAGTCGGGCGCGATCTCGGCGAGGTTGCCGGAGCTCCGGATGCGCCTTGGGGCATCAGGGTGTCCGGCGATGCGAAGGGAGTCCTGGAACAATCGGCGGATGTGGTGCTGCACACAACTTCCTCCTCGCTGCCAAAAGTCATGGACCAATTGCTGGCCTGCCTGGATGTGGGCTCGTGCGTGGTGTCGACGTGCGAGGAACTTTCCTACCCTTACCGCACCTACCCGGAATTGGCGGCGCAGTTGGATAAAGCCGCAAAGGACTCAGGCGTGGCGCTGGTGGGCACAGGCGTCAATCCCGGATTCGTCATGGACAAACTGGTCGTGACGCTGGCGGCGGTATCGCAACGCATCGAGCACGCGAAAGCGCTGCGCATTGTGGACGCTTCCAAACGGCGGCAGCCGCTGCAAATGAAGATCGGCGCAGGCATGAGCGTCGAGGAGTTCCGCGCCAAGGTGAAAGAAGGTGTAATCAAGCATGTGGGCTTGCCCGAATCGGTAGCCATGGTTGGAGACAGCTTGGGGCTGCGCGTTGATGAAATCACCGAAACCATCGACCCTAAAGTAGCCACCGAACGCGTGCAAACGGAGTTCGTGACCGTCGAACCCGGGCAGGCTGCTGGCGTCCATCAGATCGCCCGCGGCTTTTCGGAAGGGAAAGAGGTCGTTTACATGGAACTGCAGATGTATGTGGGAGCTAAGGACCCTGCGGACACGGTGGAACTGAAGGGCCATCCCAACATCAGCCTGGTCATTCCTGGCGGTTCTCATGGCGACATCGCCACGGCGTCGGTAGCGGTGAATACCATTCCCGCCATCCTCGAGGCTCCCTCCGGACTGCGGACGTCGCGCGATCTGCCCATCGGCTTTTTCCCGCCGAAGCTGTACAAGTAGAAAAACGGCTTACTTTTTCCAGAACCGCATGACGGCGGAGTAATCCAGGTCCTCCTTGGCTTCTCCCTTCACCGCATTGTAAACCTCGCGCGCGGCCGCTGTGGTAGGCAGAGCCACCCCGAGTTGATTGGCCAAATCCAGCGCCAAGCCAAGGTCCTTGTGCATCAGCCGCAGCGGGAAGCTGGGCTTGTAGTCGCCCTTCAGCATGAGCGGGGATTTCACGTCTAGCACGCCGGAACGGGCCATGCTGGCCTGCATCACCTCGACAAGTTGTTCGCCGCTCAGGCCGGCCTTGGTGACCAAGGCGAGCGCTTCTGCCATGGCACCCACTTGAAGCGCAAGTATGGCGTTCATGGCTAACTTAATGGTCTGGCCGGCGCCGTTGGGACCAAGATGGAACCATTTCTTTCCCATGACACCCAGGACGGGCTCAGCCTCTTTCAAGGCTTCCGCATCTCCACCAATCATGAACACTAAGTTTCCTTCGCGCGCTCCCCAATCGCCGCCAGTCACGGGCGCATCCAGGAACCGAACGCCACGCTCCTTGCAGGCCACCGAAATTCTCTTCGCGAGAGAAGGAGAAACCGTACTCGAGTCGATATAGATGCTTCCGGATTTCAGGCCATCGAGTGCTCCATCGTTTTGGCCCTCGTGGCCCCACAACACGGACTCCAGAGCCGGCGGGTCGCTGACAATGGTGATCAGAATATCGCCCGCGGCGGCAGCTTCCCGCGGTGACTTCGCCAACACAGCACCCGCGGTAACCAATTCCTGGGCACGCGCGGGAGTGCGGTTCCAGACCGTCAAGTGATGGCCAGCCTTCAGAAGATTTTGGGCCATCGGCCGGCCCATCAGCCCGAGTCCTATGAACGCGATTTTTCTTGGAACGGCTGAAGTGCTCACAGGGGCCTCCTCGCACACGAAATCAGTTGTTTGATGCGGTAGAGCGAAGAAGATTGTAGCCCATTCCGGCGGGAATCGCGGCGCGGGCGGAGCGCTAGGCGGTTTTCGTCCCAGGCGGGAGAGGAAGGATGGAGCCCGAGGCGGAACTGGACTCCCCCACAGCCGCAGCGGCTGCTTTCGGTAACGCACTCCCTGGAAGAGCAGGCGTCCCCTCAGGGACAGGTTCGGCTATCTTTTCGATGCTGTGGATGTAGGGATAGGGAATCTCCCACCGGAAATAGCTGCGCTTCCCGCGTTGTTCCAGATGCTGTTCGAGGAAGACCGAGCGACCGGTATCCCCCACAAACGTCCCCGAGGCGGGAAGCAAAATATCCCCCACGCGGTATTGGACTTTGACCCTACAGCCGAGAAACTGGGAATACGCCGCCACACTAGGAAGTCTCGAAGCGGATGGTCAAGGGGTCAATAGTACCGTCGGGCTGTTACCGGTGAATATGTGGAAAGTGGCTGGCCTCTGCCTTGGGCCGGACCGTCACATCCGACAAAAAATAAAGGAAAAGCGCTGAGCCGAAGCCGTAGCCCACAACGGCAGCAACGACGGGCAGGAACCACGCTGCGCCGGGACTCGAATCGAGAGCTAACCGAGCCAGAAAGTACGCGGCAATCAGGCCGACGATCCCACCAAGCACCCGGCTGGAGCGTGAAAGCTCCAAGGGGGTGTGGCACGAGGGGCACTCCAGTTCGTCCGAACGCATAAGGACAGGGGAGCGCGGCACCTTTACAAAACACAGCGGGCAGGCACGGTTCCACATGGCTCTTGACCTCCTTGGGCAGGCGAGTTACCAGAAGAGCTCCGCAAGCACGGCTTCGGCGGTGCGCTGCTCGCTGACCATCGATCCCTGAATAGAAGCATTGTCCCTGTGGTCGTTGCAAACGTAAACCCCTGCGACGGGCAGCGGATGCTGCGCGAAAGGCGGGGCCCCATTCCCACGCAACTTGACTTTTTGTCCCGGCAGGATAGAGTTTGCCTCTCATCTTGAATCTAAAGAAAAACCGGAGGGGAAAATGCAGAGAAGGTTCGTTTTCGTGCTACTCTGCGTCGCGATTTTTTGTGCGGCGAATTACGGCCAAGGACAAAAGCCGGCCAAGACCTACATCCTGAAGGCGGCGCGTCTGTTCGATGGCAAGAGCGATGGGCTGGTCATGCCCGGGGTGGTCGTGGTGACAGGCGGCCGGATCGTTGCTGTGGGGCCCTCGGCATCTATTCCTGCAGGCGCAGAAGTCATCGAGTTAGGCGATGCAACACTCCTACCCGGTTTCATCGATGCGCATACGCACCTGACCATTCCGTATTCGGAAGACTACAACCGGCAGCAACTGGACAATCTGCGTAAGACCGTTGCCGAACGAGCGCTGGACGCCAGCGTGAACGCGCGCGTAACACTGATGGCGGGCTTCACGACCGTGCGCGATGTCGGCTCAACGGATTTCCTCGACGTCGGGCTGCGAAATGGCATTGCCAACGGCGACGTGCCCGGCCCCAGGATGCTGGTGACGGTACATGCGCTTAGCGCCACCGGCGGGCACTGCGATTTCCAAGATGGCTTCCGCGAAGGACTGTTCGGCCACGAGTCTGGCCCGCTGGATGGTGTGATCAACGGCCCGGACCAGGCTCGTTACGCGGTGCGTCTCGACCACAAATACGGGGCGGACCTGATCAAAGTTTGCGCTTCGGGCGGCGTGCTTTCCCCGACCGATGATGTCGATACGCCCCAACTCACGCAGGAAGAATTGAACGCCATCGTCGACGAGGCCCATGCGCTGCGTCGGAAGACCGCTGCGCACGCGCACGGCGCCGAAGCTGCCAAGCGCGCCATTCGAGCGGGAATTGACTCCATCGAACATGGCAGTTTTCTCGACGACGAAGCGTTGGACATGATGAAGCAGCGCGGTACCTACCTGGTTCCCACACTGATGGCTGTTCAGGGACTACAGGAAAAGTTTGACCGTGGCATTTATATTCCGCCCGCGATTGCTGCCAAGGCGCATGCCGCGATAACCGCTGTTCACGGCACGTTCCAGCGGGCCCAGGCCAAGGGAATAAGAATTGGCTTGGGCACGGACGCCGGTGTGTATCCGCACGGCCGCAATGCGGAAGAGTTCCACCAGATGGTGGATCTGGGCATGAAACCGGTGGCCGCGCTGAAAGCCGGAACCTCTGCAGACGCCGATTTGCTGGGCATCGCCGATAAAGTTGGGACTCTCGAGCCTAACAAGCTGGCCGATGTAGTGGCGGTTCCCGGCGATCCGGTACAGAACATCCGGCAAACGGAACATGTGTTTTTCGTGATGAAAGAGGGTGTGATCTACAAAAACGAAAAACCTGGTGCGAATCAATAGTTGGTTGGAGCTTTCAGATGAGTGAATTGACGCAGATCATCTCCACGGCATTTGCCAACGAATACCGCATGCGCGCGGCCGAACTGCACAAGTGGGTCGATCCGCTCTCGGAGGAACAGTTCTGGCACAACCCCTACTCCTACGGCAACAGCGTCGGGCATCTCGTTCTGCATCTTACGGGGAATCTCAGCTATTACATTGGCGCGCGGATTACTGAAACAGGCTATGTGCGCAACCGCGATCTGGAATTCACCGAATCCCGGCGGCCTTTAAAATCCCACGTGCTCCGGAAATTCGATGAAGCGATTGCCATGGTGATTGCCACTATTGAACGGCAATCGGAAAGCGATTGGACCTTGCCTTATTCGGCTGAGCGCGAACGGGAAGCGAAGGACCGGTTCACCATCGTTCTGCGCTGTGCGGTCCATTTCTATCACCACGTCGGGCAGATCAATTACTTGTGCCGGGAACTCGCGAAACGGTGACTCTCAGGTTTCCAGCTTGAACCGAGTAGAGGCGAGGCGATAGAGCCGGCGCCAGAGCAGCCGGTTGATCAGCACGACGATCGTCGCCATGATCAGGGTGGAAGCCAACAGCAAGTGGAAATGTCCGGCATCGCTTGCCCGGCTGATGGTGCTGCCGAGCCCGGGTGCCTCGACAACCTTCCCCTGAAAATGAAAATACTCCGCGACGATGCTGGCATTCCAGGCGCCCCCTGAGGCGGTGACCATACCAGTGACGAGATACGGAAAAATTCCCGGCAAAATCAGGTTGCGCCAGCGGTCCAGCCGGGTGAAGCGAAAGACTTCGGCGGCTTCCTTCAGATCGGTGGGAATGGCCATGGCCCCCGCGATCACGTTGAAAAGGATGTACCACTGCGTTCCCAACAACATCAGGGCCATCGCCGCGATCTCCACTCCTCCGCGCAGGTGGATCAACACGAGCAACAAAACCGGGAACAGCGCCGTGGCAGGAATCGAGGCGGCTAACTGCACCAGGGGCTGCATGAGCCGCGCAAAACGCGGGCTAAATCCAATGGCCACGCCGACGGGAATCGTCCACACTGCTCCAAGAATGAGCGCCAGATTCACTCGAAGAAAGGTGAGTCCAGCGCTTTGCAGCAGGGTGAAATAATCGGCGCGATCTAATCGCGCAAGTTCGCCGACAGTTCGGTAAACACCGTAGATCAGCACCGCAACTCCAGCCGCTGCAAACAGCCAACCCAGCCAACGCCGTGACTGTCTCGCCTGCACTGACGAGAAGGTTGCAGCGGCACGCTTCGCGCTGCTGGCAAACCGGATCGTCAGCCAGTTCACCACGGGATGCAACAAGCGCCGGTAACCTCGGATCAGGAAAGATTCCCGGCGGATGAAATTCAGGATGGAGTTCTCCACGCTGGTGGCGCTCTCCACCTGTTCGAATTTGAATTTATCCGCCCAGGCGATCACCGGCCTCCAGACCAACTGGTCGATCATCACAATCACCGCAACCATGGTAGCCAATCCCCAGAGCATCGCGCGGGTATTGCCGTTGCTAGCCGCGGTCTGCAGATACGAGCCGATGCCGGGCAGGCGGAAATCCTTGTCGCCCAAAACAAACATTTCGCAGGCCATCAGGAAGAACCAGCCTCCCGCCACGGACATCATCGAGTTCCACACCAGCCCGATGGTGGAGAAAGGCAGATCCAATTCCATGAAGCGCTGCCACCGGTTGAAGCGGTAGATAATGGCCGCTTCGCGCAAGTCGCGCGGAATCGTCTTCAGGGAGGAATAGAAACTGAAGGCAATATTCCAGACCTGACCCGTGAAGATCAGAATGATGGAGCCCAATTCCACGCCCAACTGACGGCTGGGAAATAACGCCACCATCGCCAGCATGACACCGGGAAGGAAACTCAGAACCGGAATCGATTGCAAGATGTCCAGTAGGGGAATCAACACAATTTCCGCGCGGCGCGACTTGGCGGCCGCGTACCCGTAGGCCAGCGCGAAGACCAGGCTGATCACGTAGGCGATCAGAATGCGCACGAGGGAATAGATGGCATAAAGCGGCAAGCTCGCCGGGTTTTGCGAAATCTCCGCTTCCACCTTGACCGGCCCAAGCCAGGAACGGCCGATGGAGTAGACCCCAAAGATCACCGCGAAAACAGAGACAAAAACCGCAATGTCGATGAGAAATGCGTAGGCCCAGCGTGACCCGGCGGGCCGCTTCGCGGCCGGGGGAATTGGAGCGTGCTGCTGGGTGAGAGGCGCAGGGGAAGGCACGGGAAGATCAGGTTTCTGTCAGCGTAAGTTTCCCGCTTGCGGCGTCGTAATCGAAGATCTCCGCATAGCGGCCCCATTGAATAGCGGTTTCGAGTTGGCGGCGGGATTCGTCTTCGCTGAAGTGCTCATCCAGCAAGTCCTGGAAAAACTCGGAAGAAAGCGTGCGATTGGACTTGGCCTTGAGCGTCTGCTCCATCTGACGAAGGAGCGGGACGTTGGCCAACACGGCTTTCCGGAAGATCGCCTTGCGTTCCTGGATGTCACCCTGGGCGAAGGCCTGGCCCTCCGGTGTGATGATGGCGTCGCCCTCTTCCAGTTTCAATAAGCCAAGCAGCACGGCGGTGTCCACCGAAGGCAATAGCGCGTCCACTTCCAGGCTCAACTCGTCGGCGAGCACGTGCAAGTCCGCGCGCCCACCCTGATCCGCCAGAATCTCCAATAAACCTGCCAGACCTCCGGGCCGAGTGTGTGGAAGCATGACGTAGGCCCTGCGTCCGGCTCCCTCGATTCCGGGCGCGCCTATTTTCGCGAGTTCCGGGTGATCCTGGCGCGTCAAAGCGCGGTAAATCATGTCCACCAGGTCCACAAAACGAGGTTCTTTGCGATCGCGCGGATGCGGCATGTCCACAAGGAATTCCGCATGAATGTGGGCCGGATTTCGTCCCAGCACAATAATGCGGTCGGCGAGAATCACCGCCTCTTCTATGTTGTGCGTAACCACGAAGATCGCGCGCGTCGGTATTTTTTTCTCCAACCACAGTTCCAGCAATTCCCCGCGCAGCGTTTCCGCTGTCAACACATCCAGAGCGGAGAACGGCTCATCCATGAACAAGACTTCCGGCTCTACAACCAGAGCGCGTGCGACGCCCACGCGCTGCTTCATGCCTCCCGAAAGCTCTTTGGGATAGGCAGACTCAAAGCCGTCCAGTCCGACTGCGTCGATGATGCGCAGCGCGCGCTTATGCCTCTCAAATTCGTGGACGCCACGCGCTTCAAGGGGAGCTTCGACGTTTTCGATCACCGTGAGCCACGGGAATAAGGCAAAACTCTGAAACACAATCGAGACATTCGGCGTTTCATCTCTTACCGGCTGACCGTGCCAGTACACCGCGCCTCCTGAGGTTGGCGAAAGCCCGGTCAGCATTCGCAACATGGTGGACTTGCCGCAGCCCGAGGGTCCGAGCACGGCCATGATCTGGCCGGGATACACGGCAATATCAATGGGGGCAATGACCTGGATTCGGGTTCCATCCGGCTGGGGATAGAATTTCTCCAGTTGCCTGGCTTCGATGATCGGTTCTACCGCGGCAGTCGTAGTGGTCGTGTTCATGAGCGCTCGTATTATCGCTCAATTTCGCTCGCGTGTGGGCTAATCCCGCGGGTTCGTCCCCACGCCGCCTCTGCGGTTACAATTTGGTGAACGCTCAATGACAACGCGTCAACCACCCTTCACTGACAAGGGGTCGCGCCTCCTGCCGGACTGCCTTTTGCCTCTCGGGGTCTTTCTTTTGCTTTCCGTTCTCATCGTTCTGCCGGTCTTCTGGCGTGGCACCGCCTCCGGCCATGACTTTGAGTTCCATGCTGCTTCTTGGCTCGATGCGGCGTACCAATGGAAGCAGGGAATTCTTTACCCGCGCTGGACCGCCTGGACCAATCACGGTTTCGGGGAACCCCGCTTCATTTTTTACCCGCCGCTCTCCTGGTTTCTGGGCGCCACCTTAGCCCTGTTGTTTCCTGGGCCAGCCGTTCCCGTGCTTTTCATTGTGCTGGCACAAACTCTGGGAGGACTCTCGGCATACCTTCTTCTTCGTCGACTGACTGGCCCCCGAGGCGCGCTCCTGGGGGCCGCCTGTTACGCTGTCAATCCCAATGCGCTGCTGATGACCTACATCCGCAGCGATTTTGCCGAACAACTGGCCTGTGCCATTTTTCCTCTGCTGCTCCTTGCGGCACTCCGCTTGTGCGAATTGCTGGATGATTCGCCGCCGGCGCCGTCTTCGATGGCCCTCTTCGCGTTGCCGTTTGCAGGCGTCTGGCTGTGCAATGCGCCCGCTGCGGTCATCGCGACTTATTCGATGGCATTGCTGATTGCCTGGGCCTGCGTTTTCCGCCGTTCCTGGCGTATTTTCGCGCGGGGAGTTGCCGGCATCGCATTGGGACTCGGCCTCGCTTCGTTCTATTTAGTCCCCGCCGCGTACGAACAGCGTTGGGTCAATATCAGCCAGGCGCTCTCCAGCGGTCTGCTGCCCGCACAGAATTTCCTCTTTACAGTAATCGACGACGTGGAGCACACCTGGTTCAACTGGATCGCCTCCTTCTGCGCGCTCTCGCTGATTCTGCTCTTCGGACTTGCCGCGCTGTTCTCTCGCCGCTTCGCCCGCTCCGCCAGCTCATCTCTGCGGACCCAACAGACATTCGTTGTCCTTCTTGTTCTTGGGACGGCCGCCACGCTACTCATGCTGCGATGGAGCCTTCCGCTTTGGAATCATCTGCCAAAGCTGCGGTTTGTGCAGTTTCCGTGGCGCTGGATGTCCGTCATCGCGTTGGTCTGTGCCTGCTTCCTGGCGGTGGTCATGGAAAAGCGACGGGGATGGCTACTGTTTGCATTTATCCTTGTGCTCACGCTCCCGCTGACCTCATTTTTGGTGAACAACACATGGTGGGACGAAGATGAAATGCCTGCCATGACGGCCGCCATCACCAGCGGCCACGGATTTGACGGCACAGATGAGTATGATCCTCTCGGGGATGATCATCTGGATCTGCCGTTGGATGCTCCGCTGGCGAAGGTGCTTCCCGCCGATTCACCGCAAACCCCCGTTCCTCAGGTTCACGTGACGGTGCAGCGCTGGACGACAGAAGACAAAGAGATACGCGTGGACGCACAATCGCCAGCGCGCATCGCTCTGCGGGTCCTGAATTACCCTGCCTGGCGCGTCGAGGTGAACGGCAAAGGCATCGACGCGGAACGGATGGATGATGTAAATCAAATGGTGGTCCCGGTCGGTGCCGGCATTTCCGAGATTCGCGTGCGCTTTGTGCGCACGGGCGACCGAAAGGCTGGGAATACAATTACGCTGGTGAGCGGATTGCTGGCGGTAGCTCTGTTATGGGCAGGGCACAGACCTGGCAAAAGCTAACTAACCAATGATGTGGCAGTGCGAAAGGGCTCGCCGCGGACAGCAGGCGCCACACGGGACTCAGCGGCGGTCAACAGACGGATGGCGGATATCCTGCCCCTGCACGATATAGATGACGTCTTCGGCGATATTCGTCGCGTGGTCGCCAATTCTTTCCAGGTTCTTGGCCACGAGAATCAGTTCAAAGGCCGGAAAAACCAGGCTGGAATCGCCCATCATGTAGGTGAGCAGTTCGCGAAAAATCTGGTCGCGGTAATGATCCACCTGGTCGTCACTGGCCATGACTTTCTGCGCCAGCTCGACGTCGCGGCGCACCACGGCGTTTAGCGCACTACGGACTTGTTCCTCGACGAGTTCGGTCATGCGGGGTAGGTCTACATAGGGTTTCACCCGGGGATGGCGCAGAATGCGCAGGGCGCCCTGGGCAATGTTGACCGCTTGGTCGCCGATGCGCTCCAGGTCGTTGTTGATTCGCGAAACCGCCAGAACGAAGCGCAGGTCTGCGGCCATCAACTGATGCAGGGCCAGGAGTTGCACGACCCGGTCATCGATTTCCAGTTGCAGCTCGTTGATGGCATCCTCTTCATCCAAAACACGCTTGGCCAGTTGCTCATCCGTGTCCAACACGGCATGGACGGCTTGATGAACGGCGCGTTCGGCCAAGCTACCCATCCAGAGTAGCCGCTCTTTCAGGTCGTTCAGGTCCTTTTCGAAGTGACGTTCCATGAAGGCCTTCCCATCTGCATCATATCCACAATCAAAAACGGGTCAACGAAAAAGCAGCTCCCCCCTCATCCGAAGCGACCGGTGATATAAGCTTCCGTCCGGGGATCGCCGGGCGTGGTGAAGAGGTGCGCCGTCGGGTTGAACTCGATCATCTGCCCGGTCAGAAAGAATCCCGTGAAGTCGCTGACGCGCGCAGCCTGTTGCATATTGTGCGTCACGATGACGATGGTGGTCAGGCTTTTCAACTCCACGAGAAGTTCCTCGATTTTCGCTGTGCTGATCGGGTCCAGAGCCGAGCAAGGTTCATCCAGCAGCAGCACCTCCGGCTCGACCGCCAGGGCCCGTGCAATGCACAGCCGCTGTTGCTGTCCACCGGAAAGCTCATACGCGGATTTGTGCAAGTGGTCCTTGACCTCCTCCCACAGGGCGGCGTGGCGCAGGCTCTTTTCCACTACTTCTGCGGCCGTCCCCTTCATGCCATTGATCCTGGGGCCGTAAGCGATGTTGTCAAAGATGGATTTGGGAAACGGATTGGGCCGCTGGAAGACCATGCCGACTCGCCGGCGGAGAGAAGTGACGTCTTGCGCCAGGATATTTTGCTGATCGAGCAGAATTTCTCCCTCGAGCCGGGAATTGGAAAAAGTCTCGTGCATGCGGTTCAGCGTGCGCAACAGAGTCGATTTGCCGCAACCCGAGGGACCAATCAGGGCTGTAACACGCTTATCGGCAATTCCCATGTTGACATCGAAGAGGATTTGCTTGGTACCGTAATAAAAATTGACCTTCGAGACCTTCATGCGCAAGGGAATCGATGCAATACTTTCCTTGGTGGTTGAAGATCCTGCGGTCGCGGCCACGTTTACAGATAACCCCTGATTGGGTGACGATTGCATGTCTATGACCTCGGTACCGCTATGCCGCGTGACAGTATCGTCCGTGCCAGAATGTTGATGATCAGGATTAGCCCCAGCAGCACCAGGCCCGCTGCCCAGGCTTGGCGATGCCAGTCCTCGTACGGCGCCACTGCGTAGGTGAAGATCATCACCGGCAGGGACGCCGTCGGCTGCTCCCAACCCGGACTCCAGAAACGGTTCCCGAACGCGGTGAACANGCAGCGGCGCCGTCTCGCCCGCCACCCGCGCCAGCGCCAGCAGGATCGCTGTAAGAATGCCGCGATACGCGGCCGGGACGATCACTGTCGCGATTGTTTTCCATTTGCTCGCTCCCAGTGCCATGGCGCCCTCGCGCAACATTCGCGGCACTCCGTTCAAAAACTCTTCGGTGCTGCGCAGCGTGATGGGGATCATCATCAGTCCCAGGGCAAAGGCGCCTGCCAAGGTGGAGAAGTGCTTGAAGGGCAGCACGATCAAACTATAGGCAAAAATTCCGATGACGATGGACGGCACACCGTTCAGCAGGTCCGCCGCGTAACGCACCACCGAAGCGGCCGTGGCCCCGCTGAATTCGGCGAGATAAACCCCTCCGAGAAATCCGATTGGCACGCCCAAGAAGGACGCGGCCAAAAGCAATTTGGCGCTTCCTACAATGGCATTGGCCATTCCTCCGCCCGCTTCGCCCACGGGCTTGGGAAGCTGGGTAAAGAAAGCCCAATTAATAGACGTGCCGCCGTTGAATAGAAGGTATCCGAGGATAAAGAACAGGACCGCAACGGAGACAAACGCGCAGACGCCGGTCAGAGTCAGCATAAAGTTGCTGACAAATTTCCGCCAATGCAGCCGTGCGGTCATGCGTTGCTCACCCCGCTTCCCTTTTGCGTGGTCAAAATAATCAGCAGGCGCGCCAGCCCGTTCAAAATGAATGTTAGCAGGAAGAGCACCAGCCCGAGCTCAATCAGTGCCTGTAGGTATAGATCCCCCGTGGCCTCGGTAAATTCGTTGGCAATGACCGCAGCAATGGAGTAACCGGTCGAAAACAAAGAGGCGCTGATCTTGGGGGTGTTACCGATCACCATGGTCACGGCCATGGTTTCGCCCAAGGCCCGCGCCAGGGCCAGAAAGATCGAGCCCATGATGCCTGTCTTCGCAAAAGGTACAACCACTTTCCAGGTGGATTCCCACCGTGTGGAACCCAGAGCCAAGGCGGCCTCTCGCTGGTCTCGCGGGACCGACAGCAAGACCTCTCGAGAAACCGAAATAATGTAGGGAATCACCATAATCGCAAGCACGATTCCCGCGGTGAAAAATCCCACTCCGTACGAGGGGCCTTTGAAGATTGGAAGATAGCCAAAGGGCTTGTTCAACGCCGGGTAAATCACCTCGCGCATTAGAGGAACGACAATGAAAACGCCGAGAAGTCCGTAAATCACGCTGGGCACGGCCGCCAGCAGGTCGATGAAGAATTCCAGCGTGTCCGAAATTCGCGCCGGGGCGAGTTCCGCCAGGAAAATCGATGCGCCAATGCCGAGAGGCACGGCGATCAGCAACGCCACCACCGATGTGACCAAGGTTCCGTAGACGAACGGCAGCGCGCCGTACTCGTCCAGGACCGGGTCCCACACCTGGGTGACAAAAAAGTGCAGACCGAACTTATGCCGGGGCAAAGCCGAACCGATCCACAGCTCATAAACCAAGAGCACTGTGATCAAGACAACAGAAGCCGCGAAGAGAAAGGTGATGAGACGCGCGATTTCGTCGCCTTCCCGGAGTTTGGATAGAAAAGAGCGCGAACCCGCCACCGGGCCCGCGCTCGGCATGGTTGGATTTACTGTGGCCACGTCCCTTTTCAGTCTCTACTGAATGTTGTTTATCGCCTTCGTTTCTTTCGCAACAACTTCCTTTGGCAGTTTGGCATAGGAAAGCGCTTCCGCATATCCTTGCCCGTCGGTCAACATCCACTTCAGGAAGCCCTTGATCGCATCGCGCTTCGCCGCATCCTGAAACTTTGCCGGAACCAACAGCCACGTGAAGGTAGAAATCGGATAGGCCGTTTTGCCGGGTGCGTTGGTGATGCTGACGCGGAAGTCGTCCGGCATGTCCTTCGCCGCGCCCGCTGCGGCTGCGCTCACGCTGGCTAGATCCGCCTTCACAAAGTTACCTGAGGAATTCTTCACCGCCCCGTAGGGAATGTTGTTCTGCGCCGCGTAGATCAGTTCGACATAGCCGATCGAGTTCGGCGTCTGCTTGACGAGTCCGGTCACTCCTTCGTTGCCCTTGCCGCCAAGTCCCACCGGCCAGTTTACCGAAGTCGCCTTGCTCACCTTACTCTTCCACTCTTCACTTATCTTCGACAAATAGTCAGTCCAGGCATAAGTTGTACCGCTGCCATCCGAGCGATGAACCACAACTATATCGTTGTTGGAAGTTGGCAGCTTCACACCTTTATTGGCGCTCGCAATTGCCGGATCATCCCACTTGGTGATCTTGCCCAGATATATCCCCGCCAAAGCCTCAGGGGTGAAATTGAGCGTGCCCGTGACTCCAGGTATGTTGTATGTCGGGACCACTCCGCCGAGGACAGTAGGAAAGTGCAAGATGGCCGATCCCCGCTTCTCCTGAAACACCTTCATTTGCTCGTCATTCATTGGTCCATCGGTCGCGCCGAAATCCACAGTCCCCTCAGTGACCTGTTTGATGCCGGCTCCGGAGCCGACAGATTGATAGTTGAACTGGATGTTCCCGTTTTTCTGATGATAGACGTCGAACCACTTGGAGTAGATCGGATAGGGGAAGGTGGCGCCGGCGCCGTTAATCAGGAGAGCAGACTGGGCAGCGAGAACGATCGAGCTCAACACAAAAACTGCGGTAAGCAACAAGGCAGAACGTTTCATCATTATTCTCCCTACATTTTTCTGAAGTGCCTTGGAACACCGTAGTCTGCGCAGCTTAAGTTACAGGATTGTTACACCTCGTCGCGAGTCTGTTAAAAATGAGAAACAATCTTGATGAATCCGTATAAGTGCTTTGTTTTCTTAATATTAAAGGCTGTTCGGCGGAAAGAGCAAGGGCACAAGCAGCTCTTCCGTGGATATTTTTGGCAAACAGCAACGGACCGGCCCCGACACTATGTCAGGTCGAAGACGGTCCCTTAGCCGATGACCCGCAGAAGGAGGCCAGCCCCGCTCTGTATCTTTGCCTTGGGGGACTGCACCTCAAGCGTGATCGTCCCGACTGGGTCCGTCCTGCCTGCGTGAGCGATGCTAACATTCGACAGTCCGTATGTCCCGCAGGCATCCGAAGAGAAGACCCACAGGGCTTGCGGAGCGTTGTTGCCATCGAGGGCGCCGCGGCAGTTTGCTGACTGGCTTTGGCTCACTTGAACAAGAACGCCGCCACTCATGGGGGCTTTTCCGACCACCTGGGTGGCATCGTGCGCGCTGGTCACAGGGCCGCCGACACCGAAGACGGAGTCACCGCCGATTTGCGTGGTGGTCATCCAGTCGGAGACATCTCCTTCCCCAATGGCTTGATTTGGTACTCCCGCACTCAACACCTCCATGAATCCTGCAATGGTGCGAAGGTCGGTTGTGATTGGAAGTGTCTGGCCCTGGGAGTACAGCTTATCGAACCGGATAGAGATTTTTGCAGCAGCCCCCTTTCCGGCGGGAACGACTTCGACTACATGTCCCTCCACTTTGCTACCTTTGCGAATCCTCCAACCGCCCGGCAAGGGAACTTCCTGGGCGATCTGGCCGCGAATGATTTGCCCCTGTTTTGTTTTGTCGGGTGAAATCGTAGTTTGCAGGATCACCGGCAGAATTGTCCCTGGAGGAATTACGGATTTTGCTGACGGCGGCGCCGGTTGTGCGGATGAACGGGGTGATGTTGCAGGATTCACTGCGGATATAAAAAGTGCACAAGCGGACAGAACCAAGGAGTGAGAGATGCGCCTGGTCCATCTGGATGGACATGACTTATTCTCTTGCGGCATGCGGACCTCCTTCTTCCATCTTCAAGGCACCAGCACCTCCATTTTTGAGGCTGAGATGCTGCGCCTCCGCAGGGCGGATGCATCAAGTGTGCTACCTGCGAGTCCTGTCAGGCACATTATGCCTGACAGCCCTCAGTTTGTTTGACGAGATCGGGCGAATGCAAGTTGCGCCGAAGTACAAATCAAAAGCCCCCGGACCGGGCCGAAAATAGGGCCGATCCGGGGGCGAAACTACTCGAAGTACGACAGGTTACGGGATGTAGTAGCGGAAGGAAGTGAAGACCATGTTGTCGACAGCCTTGCCGCTGACTCCTGGAGTCGTCGGGGCGTTGTTGTTGCCGGACCAGGTGGTCTTGAAGATGTAAGAGTATTGAATGCCCCAGCGCAGGCCACCCTTCGGCCCTTGGTAGAGCTTGTGCCAGAAGCCAAGAGTGCCTTCCTGGATGTACCGAATATCGCCGGTGCAGCCGCTTGCAGAATTGCTGACGAACGGTCCGCCGGGCAAGGGTTGTGGAGCCCCGCAGCCGGAATTATTGAAAAGCGGCGACCCGTACCCGACAGCAACTGTAGCTGATGGGGTTGCGGTGGTTTGGTAGGTATAGTCCGCGCGGAAGGCATATTCAATTCCATAGTCAAAATACACGTCCAGTTTTGGATTTGGATGGAATTCCAAAGTGCCGAGGGCCGAGCCCCCGCGAATCAGAGCGAGCGTGCCATTAGGACGCACGGTCGCATCGGGCAACTGCGCCGAACTATAACGGCCAACTCCATCGCCACCGAAGACATGGAGGCCGAGATCAAGTTTCTTGCCAGGGTCAACCGGAGCACGAAAGTTGACGCCAATGCCGCCTCCAGTGCGATTGTCACTGAAGGGGTTGGCCGAGGAAGGCGTGGTGCCTGGGCAGCCCGCAGGCAAGGCAATCTGTGACGTGGGAGCGCCGCACGGATAGGTGCGAGCACGGAAATTGCTGATCACGCCAAAGACTTCGTAATGGCCCCAACCCGGCTCGAAGGCGGTCTTGACGATGAAGTCTGGAGCGCTGTTGGCAGAGTAACCGGTGGTGTCGACGAAGTTAAGCAGTCCCCCGCCAGCGCCAGCGCCGCCAACGAGGAAAGGCGTCGGAGAATTGTGGTTGGTGACAGTTATTTGCGGGCCTTCTACCGAGACACCGAACCATGCTTTGTTGCTGAAGTTTTTGGTGACACGGAAACCGTATTGGCGAGCCCAAGTGAAGCCGACGTTATACTGTGCGTCGATTGTGAGAGGGGTTGCTTCGGTGCGGTTGTCTAGACCCTTCCTGGTTTCTGTGGCCAAGCTCCACATCTGGCCACCGGTGACGGTCCAGCCGTTGGTAAAGGCGGCCTGACCCCAGACTTGCCGCTGGCGCATCACGTAGCTGTTGCTCTGGCGGTTGTTGGAAGTGACGCCGGTGCCCAACCAATCCAGTTCGTAATAGCCAGTTAGTTTGACAGTGTCGGCTTTGCCCTCAAAAAGAAAACTCAGTCGGGACTGCCGTCCTGAAAAGTTGAACTCGGAAGTCCTGCTCAGGTCGTTGCCGGGAAAAGGAATGCCGGTGAACGGTGTGTTCACGTCTGCCTGGGCCGATCTCGTGCGATAAGCAGATTCGGCCGCAAGGAAGCCTCCCGGAGTAATGGTGATCCCTTTGTAATGAATGGCCACCGGTTGCTCTGGATTCTTCTCCTGGCTTCCCGCCATGTTCGAAACTGTGGCGTTTAGCGCGTCGTTACTCGATTTGACGCTGCTCACTGTGGAAGAGAGGCTAGCCTCGCTGGCCTTTACCTCGGCCGAAGTCGCGGCAGCTTCGCTAGCCTTGGCATTGGCTTCCGTGGCGCGCGAATTGGCAGAGGCCGCAGTTTCCCGTGCCTCTTCAATCTGTTTGTCGCGCTTCGCCAACTCTTCCTTCAACATCTGGAGTTGCTCCTGCTGCGCCTGAAGTGCCTGGCGCAGTTCCTCCATTTCCGCGGCAATTTCCGCTGTGCTCTTCGCTGTGGCCGGCTTCGCGGCCGTTGTGGGCTTGGCCGGTTGCGCGTCCGCTTCTTTCGAAGAATCTTTCGGCGAATCAGCGAACGTCATTCCGGTAGTGAGGAACAACGATAAGGTGAGTGTTGCAAGTTTTTTCATTGCCTCTCTCTTTTTCTAATTGGAATCTCAGACTTTTTTCGTGGGAAAGCCGAACACCCCGGTCGGAGAGGGTAGAGAGGCAGTCTTACGGCTGTGTCAATTGCGTGTGAAGAATCTGTAACAATAAGTGGCCGCCCACCCTCATGTCCTTTGTTCTTAGCCTGTTAAAGCAAATTAATGCAGCGGGGAAGGGCCACCTCTCATTGCTTCGTTCTCTTTTACATTTTGAAAGGGGTTTTCAGAAAAGCTCTTCATGTTCAGACACACTTCCCTGCAACTGCAGGCACACCCGCGCCCCGCCGTGGCGTTGAGAATTGCTTGCTCTGCTAATTCAGCGGGATAAACCCATCTGGTAGGCCAGCACGATTTGGGTTACCACGTAACGGTAATGGGCATCCGTGTCCTGGATGTCCGCGTCCGTCTTTTGCAGTTCCGCCTGACTGAACTCGACGATGGTTCCTAATCCAAGCTTGTACCGGGCCTGGGCCAGCTCCAAGGCCAACTCTGCCTGCTCGCGTAGTTGCTGCGTGACCGACAATCGTTCGTAAGCGTTGCGGGTGTCCAGCCAGCTATTGCGCACGTCGCGGGCAACATTATCCTGCAAGTCCTGTAGCTTCTTCTGTTGTACCTGTGTTGCCAGATCGGCGCTCTTGGCACGGGCGTTGAACAGAAATCCATTAAACACCGGAATATTCACGTTTACCCCCGCCGCTCCGTACCAGCTCGTGATATTAGGGTCGCGCACCGGGGCTCCTCCAACCACCCCCATGGCGCTCACCGTGGGCCACCACAAATCATGTTCCGCGCGCCCGAACTTTTCCGCGGCCTGCACTTGATCTCGCAGAGATCTCACTTCCGGCCGGAGATCCAGCGCCTGCTGTATGAGCGGAGCAGCGTCCGGCGCCGGTGGGCTGACCGGCACCGTGGGTTCCACGGGGACAAAATCCTGACGATTCGGATATCCAAGAATCGCGGACAGCGTGGAAAGCGATGCTTCGTAGTTGTCCTGCGCATCCAGCAACAAAAGCTTGGCCCGAGCGAGGTCCACCTTGGCGAAAGCCAGGTCCACCTCGGACTTCAATTTGGCAGTTGTAAGGGCCTGGATCTGATCGGCGAACAACTGCCGCGCCTTGACCGTGTCTTCCGCCACGCGCAGGAGCGCCTTGCTCTCCAGGGTGTTGTAAAACGACTGATCCACCACGAGGACGATCTGCTGCACCGTGGCCACCGCATTCTGATCCGCCGCCTTTTCCTGATATTGCGAACTGGACAACAGATTCATGGTGCGCCCGAAGTCGGTAATCAACTGGGTCACGGCCACGCCCCCTGCCGCACGGGGAAACATTCTCCCGTTGGTCAGATACCCGGCCGATAGCCGGCTTCCCGCGTCAGCACCCACGCCCGTCAAGTTCAGGTTTACTTGCGGCATCAGAACCGACCGCACCTCGCGCACGAATTCCCGTGCCGCGAGTGCCTGGAGCTTGCCGACGGTAATCTGCGGGTTATTTCGCAAGCCGGTGGCCTCGGCTTCCTGAATCGTCAGTGGACGTCCGCCCGTGCTGCTGCCTGTTTGGGCCTGTGGAGAAGTGCTCGATGTTTCCTGGGCTCCTGCGCGCATTCCAAGCAGCGTCAGGAGCAGAATCAACGAGGGAAGTGCCCTCCTCACGATGCCACCTCCGCCGCGCCTTGCTTCCTTCTCGCGTGGATCACCAGATACACGGCAGGGACAAGAAAGACCGTGACTATTACGGACACGCCCAGTCCCCCGATTACCGCACGGCTCAGTGGGGCATACTGCTCGCTGCCTTCTTCGATACCCAACGCCATTGGCAGCAACCCGAGTAGCGTAGCTAAGGAGGTCATCAGAATCGGCCGCAAACGTATTTTGCAAGCCTCCACCACCGCCTTCTGAAGGCTCAATCCTCTCTCATGGAGAATTCCAGAAAATTCCACGATCAAAATGCTGTTGGACACCACGATGCCGGTCATCATGATCACTCCCATCAACGACATGATGTTCAGTGTTGTGCCCGTCATCCAAAGAAACAAAACAACGCCCGTCAAGCCGGGAGGTATAGCCATCAATATGATGAAGGGATCGATGAACGAGCGGAACTGCGCCATCAGGATGAGGTACACGAGCATGACGGACAGAATCAGGCCAATCCCGAAGCGGAAGAAGGACTCGTGCATCCCCACCACTGCGCCCCGCACGCGAACCAAGGCATTCTTGGGCAGCGTCAGTCCTTTCAATACCTGACTTACCTCCGCACTTACCTTACTTAAGTCTTCCGTGGTGGGCATGACGTAGACGTCGATCACACGCCGAATCTGGTAATGGTCCACTTCGGTCGGAGTGTTGATAGGTTCGATCTTCGCCACGGACTGGAGCGGCGTATACTCCGCGGAAGTAGTGGCGCGCAGCGGGATGTTTCGAAAGTCCGACATGGTCATGGAGTTTATCTTTTCGTTGAAATACTGTACCGTGAGCATGTAGTTGTTTCCCGTTTTTGGATCGATCCAATAGCTGGGGGCGATCATGCCGTCGGAAGTCAGCGCGGTAATTACGTTGTCCACCACATTTTTCGGGGTCAAACCCAGCAGACTGGCTTGTTGGCGATCAATATTCAATTCCAGCCCGGGATAATCGATGTCCTGAGGAATCAGCACGTCGCTTACGCGCTTTGAGCTTTTCAGTTGCAGGGCGATTTTGCGCGCAATCGAGTAGCCCTCCTGCAGGTCGTTGTCGCTCACCTGAATATCCAGCGGCGCAGGCAGGCCCTGGTTCACCACTGAATCCACAAGTCCACCAGCTTGGAAGTAGGCGCTCAATTCCGGCAAGTCGCTGGCCAGCTTTCTCCGGACTCTTTCCATGTACTCGTAGCTTCCCACCTTGTGGTCTTCCGCCAGATTCACTTGCACGAATGCGGTGTGCATCGCTGAGTTGGTCGTATAGATTGCCGAAAGATCCGGCGTGATACCGATATTGGACACGATCATCTGCAGGTCGCCCTTCGGTATCACCGAGCGGATATCATCCTCAACTCGGGCGATGTATTTGTCCGCAACTTCCAGTCGTGTGCCTGAAGGTGCCTTCACGTTGATAACGAATTGCCCCGGATCGGTTCGCGGGAAGTAAGCTCTGCCAACAAAGGGGAAGACACCGGCGATGAGCAGGACGATCCCGCCCAGGATATACAAAGCCGTTCGACCGGGTCGCACCAGTGCCACCGTCACCCATCGCTCGTAAATGTCCAGCATTTGGTGAAAGACTTTGTTGAACCCGTGCACGACCCGGGCCAGCATGCCTTTCGGATTTACATGAGATTGCTCGGCGTGCTCCGCACCCTCGCCTCCAGCATGGCCGTGTCCCTCCAGTCGGACAAAATAACAACAATACAGCGGCACCACAGTCATCGCGAAAATGTAGGACGCGAAAATCGAGAGGACCACACCGAGCGCCAGGTCGCTAAAGAGATATCTGCTGACCCCGTAAAAAAAGGTCACGGGGAAAAACACAATTGACGTCGTGGACGTCGCCGCCAACACGGCCAGCGCCACTTCCATCCCGCCCTTCTCTGCCGCTTCCCGGGGAGGCGCCCCATTTTCCATGAAACGAAAAATGTTCTCCAATACGACCACGGAATCGTCGATCAGACGCGAGAAAGCCAATGCCAATCCGCCCAGCAGCATCGTGTTGATCGAGCCGCCCATGCCGTTCATCACCAGAAAGCAGGTGAGCGCGGACAAGGGAATCGATAGCATGACCGCGAAGGTAGCCCGCGGGCTGCCCAGAAACAGCAAAATCATCAGCCCGGTCAATGCCAAACCGATTCCACCTTCTTTCAACAGATTTTTCAGAGCGGTCTTGACGAACACGGACTGGTCAAAGACCACCGCGGTTCGCAACACATCCGGTATATCCACCAAGTCTTTTATGGCTTCTTTAACACCGTTGACGATGGCGATAGTGTTGCTGTCCCCGCCCTGCTTGAGGATCGGTATGTACACGGATTTTTGTCCGTCAATTCTCACGATGTTTGTTTGAATTGCCCCAGCGTCCGCGGCCTTGCCCACATCGGCAACCATGACCGACCCCAATCCCACACTCTTTAGCGGAATCTGGTTGATTTCCTTCGTCAGGGGCACCTGGCTGTTGGCGTAAATGTTGTAATCGCGGTTGCCAATGCGCACGTCCCCAGCCGGCAGAATCAAGTTCGAGCTATTGATGGCATTCACCACATCCATCAGGCTCAATTGGTGCGCCTCCAGCTTCACTGGGTCCACGAACACTTGGATCTGCCGGTAGGTCCCGCCAAAGGGCTGTGGCACGGATGCCCCGGGCACGTTAGCCACTTGGTTCCTGACCTGGAACTGGGCCAGATCCTTAAGCTGCGTTTCGTTCAATCCTTGGCCTTTCAGGGTGAGCAGGCACACCGGCAGGCTCGAGGCATCGAATTTCAACACCACGGGAGGTAGCGTTCCCGGTGGTAGCCGCCGCAGGTCCGCCATTGCCAAGTTGGCGATGTTGCTCAGCGCCGCGTTGGAATCCGTTCCAGGTTGGAAAAAAATCTTGATCAGGCTCACACCCGTCAAAGAACGCGATTCGATGTGGTCGATGTTGCTCCCCAGGGTGAAAAACCGCTCGAACGTGTTGGTGATGTCGGCTTCGATTTGCTGCGGCGGCATGCCCGCATAAAACGTGGCCACCACNAACGACGGGAATGTTGACTTGGGGGAACAGATCCACAGGCATGCGTACGACGGTGGTCACGCCCACGACCGCAACCACTAGGCATACCATGATGATGAAATACGGATAGGCCAGAGCAAACTTCGGCATTACTTACCTCCCGCTGCGCCGGGTTCTCCGGCATCGATATCTCTCTGCCCTCGTTCGGTCACACCCAAGTTCGGCCATGGCATTCCCTCCTGCTTCGCGTCACGCAAGCTCCGGAGCGCGACCCGCTTCATGATGTCGCCTCCGCCGCCGCTTTCTTCCGGTGAATGACCAGGTAGATCGCCGGCACCAGGAACACCGTCAATACGACGGACACTCCCAATCCCCCGATCATTGCGCGGGCCAGCGGCGCATACTGTTCGCTTCCAGCCTCTACCCCCAGCGCCATCGGCAGCAACGCCAGTAGCGTCGCCAGCGAGGTCATCAGAATCGGGCGCAACCGCACCTTGCACGCTTCCACTACGGCTTCTTTCAATTTCATCCCTCGTTCGTGCAGAATCCCTGAAAACTCCACAATCAAAATGCTGTTGGAGACCACGATCCCCGTCATCATGATCACCCCCATCAGCGACATGATGTTCNAGCGTCGTCCCCGTCATCCAGAGAAACACCAGGGCGCCCGCCAGCCCGGGAGGAATCGCTGTCAAAATGATGAAGGGATCGATGAACGAACGGAATTGCGCCATCAGGATCAGGTACACCAGAGTGACCGAAAGCAGGAGCCCCACGCCAAAGCGCGCGAACGATTGGCTCATGCCTATCACGGCACCCTGGACCCGCACGCGCGCGTTTTTGGGCAAGGATAGCCCCTTTAACATCCGCCTGACTTCACCATTCACGCGGCTAAGGTCCTCAGTTTTGGGCATCACAAAAACATCGATGACCCTGCGAATCTGGTAATGGTCCACTTCCGTTGGTGTTTTGATCGGCTCGATTTTGGCCACAGACTGTAGTGGTGTGTAAGAGGCGGAAGTGGCCGCCCGCAGGGGGATGTTTCGAAAGTCCGCCATGGTCATGGTGGCGAGCTTTTCGTTGAAATACTGCACCGTCAACATGTAGTTGTTTCCGCTTTGCGGATCGATCCAGTAACTGGGGGCAATCATGCCGTCGGACGTCAGCGCGGTGATGACGTTGTCGACCACGTCTTTCGGGCTCAGACCCAGCAAACTGGCTTGTTCCCGGTCGATATTCAGCTCCAGCCCCGGATAATCGATATCCTGAGGAATCAACACGTCGCTCACGCGCTTTGACGCTTTCAGTTGCAGGGCAATTTTCCTTGCGATTCCATATCCTTCTTCCAGATCGTTGTCGCTCACCTGAATGTCCAACGGCGCGGGCAAACCTTGATTGACCACCGAATCCACCAACCCGCCCGCTTGAAAATATGTGCTTAGCTGCGGCAGGTCATTCGCCAGCTTTCGCCGCACGCGTTCCATGTACTCGTAACTCCCCACTTTGTGCCCTTCCTTCAGGTTGACCTGCACAAACGCCGTGTGCATCGCAGAGTTACTCGTGTAAATGGCGGAAATATCCGGCGTAATGCCGATGTTCGATACGATCATCTCCAGGTCGCTTCTGGGGATGACGGAGCGAATGTCTCCCTCCAGCCGGGCGATGTATTTGTCTGTCAATTCCAACCGCGTCCCCGTCGGCGCCTTCACATTGATCACGAATTGGCCGGGATCGGTCCGTGGAAAATAGGCGCGCCCCACAAACGGAAAAACCAGGCCCGCCGCCAACACGATTCCTCCCAGAATGTACAGCGCTGTCCTTCCAGGCCGGGCAAGCGCGCGTGTCACATACGTTTCGTAGTACGCGAGCAGTTTTTGGAATGCCGCATTAAATTGGCGAACCACCTTCAAAAGTGCGCCCCCGGAATTCCCACGACCTGCTCCTTCATGTGCTTCTCTCCGGATGAACTGAGCGCAATACAGAGGCACTACGGTCAGTGCAAACACATACGACGCGAAGATCGACAGCACCACTCCCAGCGCCAAATCCGTGAACAGATAGCGACTCACGCCGTAAAATAGAGTCACCGGGAAAAACACAATCGACGTCGTGCACGTGGCGGCCAGCACCGCCAGCGCTATCTCCGTCCCGCCTTTTTCCGCGGCCTCCCGCGGCGCCGCTCCGTGCTCCATGAACCGGAAAATGTTCTCCAACACCACCACGGAATTGTCGATTAATCGCGAAAACGCCAGCGCCAAACCGCCCAGAAGCATGGTATTAATCGACCCGCCCATCCCGTTCACCACCAGAAAACAGGCCAGCGCCGAAAGAGGGATTGACAGCAGGACGGCAAAGGTCGCCCGCGGGCTTCCCAAAAACAACAGGATCATCAATCCCGTCAGGACCAGCCCGATTCCGCCCTCCTTCAGCAGATTCTTGAGCGCTGTTTTTACGAAAATCGACTGATCAAACACTACCGCGGTTTTCAAAACGTCCGGAATATCCACCAGGTGTCGCGTAGCTGCCTTCACCCCATTGACGATCGCGATGGTGTTGCTGCCTCCTCCTTGCTTCAGCACAGGGATATATACGGATCTTTGGCCGTCAATCCGCACGATGTTGGTCTGGATCGCTCCAGCATCCGCCGCCTTCCCGACGTCGGCCACCAGCACCGAGCCCAGCCCCACAGTCTTTAGCGGAATTTGGTTGGCGTCGCTCGGCGCCGCGACTTGGCTGTTGGCGTAGATGTTGTAATCCCGGCTTCCGATGCGCACGTCGCCCGCCGGCAGAATCAGATTGGAGTCGTTAACTGCACTCACCACATCCATCAGGCTCAGTTGATACGCCTCGAGTTTCACCGGATCGACGTACACCTGGATCTGCCTGTAGGTCCCTCCAAAGGGTTGGGGCACCGACGCACCCTTCACATTAGCTACCTGGTTCCGCACTTGAAACTGCGCCAGATCCTTCAGTTGTGTTTCGTTAAGGCCTTCTCCCTTCAAGGTGATCAGACAAACCGGCAGGCTGGAAGCGTCAAACTTCAATACCACCGGCGGCAAAGTTCCTGGCGGCAATCGCCGGAGGTCCGCCATCGCTAGGTTGGCGATGTTGCTTAGTGCTGCATTCGCGTTCGTTCCTGGCTTGAAATAAACCTTGATGAGGCTGACGCCGGTCAACGAGCGCGACTCGATGTGGTCGATGTTGCTTCCGAGAGTGAAAAACCGCTCGAACGTGTTGGTGATGTCGGCTTCGATTTGCTGCGGCGGCATGCCCGCATAAAACNGTGGCCACCACAACGACGGGAATCTTGACTTGGGGGAACAAATCCACTGGCATCCGCACGACCGTGCTGACGCCCACCAGCGCCACCACCAGGCACACCATGATGATGAAATAGGGGTATGCCAGCGCAAACTTCGGCATTATTTGCCCCCCGCCGCTCCCGGGTCGCTAGGGTTTATCTCTTTCGGCGTGACCTCCATCCCATTGCGAAATTCGTTTCTGCTCCCCACCACGACGCGATCGCCCTCGCTCAACCCCGAGGTCACTTCGACGTGTGTGCTTCCCTGCAAGCCCAAACCCACGGTGCGCTCCTCCAAGATGCCCCGCGGGTTGACCAGCAGCACCGTGCCGTGGTCATTTCCCTTTATGTCGACCGCTTCGAGCGGCACCGTCAGCACGCTCTTCTTCTCCACCTGGGCGACCGTGGCCACCACGTACATTCCGGGCAAGAGTTTGCCGTCAGCGTTTTGAAAATCGATTTCCGTATGCATCGTTCGTGTCTCAGGGTTCAGGGAGTCGGCAAATCGACAAACTTTGCCCACATAGTCCTGATTCAATGCTTGCACGTGCACTTTTACCGGGTCTCCAAGCCGGATGGTGGCGGCAATCGATTCGGGAATGGGCAGCACGAGTCGAAGAACGGATATCTGGGCGAGCCGCACGACGGGCTCCGCTTGTTTGCTCTCAGAGGTCCCCGCAGCGATCAACGATCCCGTGTCCGCATATCGAATGGTAACCACTCCGTCGTAAGGCGCCGTAATTCGCGTGTAGTCGGAAAGCGCCTTGTATTGCTGCTGGGTTGCTTGCGCCACATCCAACGCTTGTTGCGCCGCACTCAACGCCGCTTCTGCGCTGGAGACCTGCGCTTCCGCTCCCAGGTCCTTTGCCTGCGCGTCATCCACTTCTTGCTGTGCGACCAAACCTTCCTTCTGCTGTGCCGCCAGGCTCAAGCGCTCATGCATGGCATGGATCGCCACATGGGCAGACTTGGCCCGCTCCAAATCGCCCTGCGCCCTGGCGATTTCTTCCTTGGCCCGCCGCACGGCTGCGTCCGCGCCGGCGAGTTCCGCCTGGAGTTCTGGGACCTCCAGCACCGCCATCACCTGTCCTTCTTTCACATGCGACCCATAGTCGACATATATGTCCTTGATGTAACCCGCCACCTTGGCATGCACGTCCACCTCTTGAAATGGCCTGAAAGCTCCCGCAAGCGTTAGTGGTGCGCCCAGGTTGCGCCGCTCAACCTTGACCACAGCCGCGACCGGCACTTTAGCCGCGCTATCGGAATCATGCCCGTCATCGGCCTCGGTTTTTCCGTGACGGAAAAGGACCCCTACGACCGCGATTCCTAGAACCACAACAACTGCCACCATCAGTTTTCTTTTGCCATTCATACCTTGTTCCTCACCATGAACGATGGGGATACCGCGCGCTACTTTTCCGGCTTCCAGAAGAAGTAGACTTCACATCTGAAACACTAGTTTCCTCCGGTTTGCGCCGGAGTACTTCACCTTTAAGGCCTGAGTGCGATGAAAATCTACAGCGAGGGAGGAGGACGGAACCAGACTCCCGTCAATAACGCCTGCTCCGGGAGGAGCAGATCTCCCTGATCCCTTCCTGCCTGGTATTCGGGGATGAACCCCGCGGGATCAGTTTCATTCACATCTACATCTGCATCCAGGTCCGCTTGCCCATGGGAATGGGACACTGGACTGAAGTGCTGCAGCTCTCCCGAACCCACGGTAGCTCGGTAGCGCGCCAATTTTTCATAGGAGAGATGGCCAGAGGATCCATTGAGCGTCGCAAATGGATTGTAGAGAACCAGCGCAATCAAAAGCACACTGATGCACACGCGCCACGCGGGCTGCCAGCGCCACCGACTCAAAGTGAAGATACTGCTCATTCGTGTCTCAATTACACCTTAGTTTGAGTCGCTCTTTCGGTCAAGAGGATGCCCGCGAGATGTGCCTTCGAAGGGAGGAGAAGGGGACCGGAGCCAGGGGTGCACCGGTCCCCGAGGTAGGACGTGGAGTGAAGNATCAATCGCTGTGAGCTTCGCAGCTCGGGGTCACCTGCGCGTGAAGCTCATGTGAATTCTCGGTGACCTCATTCGGCACCGCCGAAGCAGGTTGTTCCTGGACCGCGCGCACCATCAACCCGCGCCCGTGGCGCACGTCAAGTCCGCGAACCCAGAAGATGATGTCTTCGGCAATGTTGGTCGCATGATCGGCGATGCGCTCGAGGTGCCGTGTGGCCAGAACAAACTGCAGCCCGGGACTCACCAGCGCAACATTTTGCATCATGTTCTGCAGCAGGTTCTCGAAGATCTGGTCGCGATATTGATCCACGACATCGTCGCTTTCCAACACCTGAGCAGCCAACTCTGCGTTCCGGAAAATCAGCGCGCCGAGACTGCGGCTCACCATAGAGCGCACCGCTTCCGCCATGGGCATAAGTTCTTCGGGCATTTTGGCGTCCGGCATTTCGCGCAAGGAGATGACACGCTCCGCCAGGTTAACCGCGATATCTCCGATGCGTTCGAGGTCGTTCGTAATTTTCAGCGACGCGACGATCAATCGCATCTCGTCGTCGCTGAATGCGCCCCTCCGCAGGAGTCGGATCGCATGCTCATCGATCATGATTTCCATTTCGTTGATGCGTGGCTCAAGGAGGAAAACTTCACCCGGAAGGCTGGCGGTTCGAGGACTATCAAAATTCACAATGGCATCAAGGGCCCGGTTCATGGCGCTCTCCACCAGGCGCGCCATGGATACGAGATAATTCACCAACGCGTCATACAACACCGCTTCTGTTAAGCCAGCAGCTGTGGCCATGCTTCCCTCCGCGGAGCGGCGGTTAGGAACCCACCTCCACGCGCTAGCTCAAGGATGGAAAACAATTATTACGAGATGTTCACAGGCGGATAAATATATGGAAACACAATAGGCTACGATGCCCCGGAAGGTCCGCCGCGCAAGGACCGGCTGGCCGCGCCCATGGTGATGGCGGCGCGCGCCGCGGCTCGTTCTGGGTCGAAGACAGGGATGGAGAAGTGAAATTTGGAGCCTGCGCCAACTTCGCTTTCCACCCAGATCCGGCCGCCATGCGCTTCCACGAGATGTTTGGCGATGGAAAGCCCCAGCCCAGTGCCTCCGGCTTCCCGGGAACGGGCCACATCCACGCGGTAGAAGCGCTCAAAAATCCGCGGCTGATCGGCGCGGGGGATGCCGATACCGGTATCAGACACCGTGAAGATGACTTCATCGTTCCGCAACTCCGCGCTGAGCACGATCTTTCCACCCGGTAGCGTGTATTGAATGGCGTTGTCCAATAGATTTTGCAGAACTTCCTGAATGCGGCGGCTGTCGGCTGCAACGTCAGGCAATTGGCTGGGCACATTCAAAGATAAGTTCAGGTCCTTCTCCAGGGCGCGCCGTTGCGAGGTCTCGTAACAGGATTCGATTAACTGGGCGACGCTGACGGGGCGAATCTCGAGTTCAAGCCGTTCGGCGTCCATCTGCGAAAGTTTCAGAAGATCCTCGGTGAGCCGGGCCAGTCGGCGGGAATGCTCGAGAATAATCCCGAGGAAACGTCCGCGGTTCTGCGGGTCGTCAATGGCCCCGCCAATGAGGGTTTCTGCGAACCCTTGAATGGCCGTAAGTGGGGTGCGGAATTCGTGGGACACATTGGCCACGAAGTCGCGGCGGATGCGCTCGAGTTTGCGCAACTCGGTGATATCGTGGAGCACGATGACGGCCCCGGAAGTTTCGCCCGCGCGCACAGAAGCCACCGTCGCCGCAAAGAAGTGCTGCCGCAGCGTGCCGGTCGCGATTTCAGCTTCCACACGTGGCTCGCCGGCGAGAACGCGCCGCACCGCCTCAATCAACTCCGTTTGGCGGACAACTTCGAGCAGCGCGCTGCCCGCCACCGGAGGCACATCCAAGCCGAGAATCGCGGCGAAGCCCGGGTTGGCGAACGCCAAACGTTCCACGCCGTTGACGACCGCCACCCCTTCCACCATTGATCCGAGAATGGCGGCGGAAAGATTGCGTTCCTCAGTAAGGGAACGGATGGTGTGGTCCAGTCGCGTAGCCGTCTGATTCAGCGAAACTCCCAGAGCTTCGAGCGAGTCGCCCTTGCCGTCGGAAGAGAGTGGCCGGAAGTCCCCCTCGGCCACCCGGCGCGAGAATTCACGGAGCCGCTCAATGCGCTCCGTATAAGACCGCGACATGAGCATGGCCACGGCTCCGGCCAGCAAGAAGATCAGCAGCGACCACATCCAGAGACTGCGGCGGAACGTCCACAGCGGTTCGCGGAAATCCTCCATTGGCAGCGCCAGCCGCAGGACTACGGGGATGTTTCCCGGAAGATATTCGCGGACCGCGTAGTACAGAAGTTGATTGCTGACGGAAACGCTGCGACGCGCCGCGCGGCCCTCCCCGTTCTGTAGCGCTTCGCGGACTTCCGGCCGATCCGCGTGGCTTTCCATCGTGGCCGTTTCCGACTGGGAATCCACAAGGACGCGGCCATCAGCAGAGATGATCGTGATGCGGACACCGCTGGTGGCGTTGGCGGCAACCCAGGTGTTCAATGCCGCGATCTCTTCGGGAGTCTGCGGGGTGGCGCTGGTGAGCGGGAGGGGATGAAGACGCATGAGCCGGGCCAGCGCCTTTAGCTGCTGGTAGCCGTCATTCTGATAGCTGGTGCGCAGGGCGCGCTCGGCAAGGAAATCCACCGCGAGCAGCACGCTCAGCAGCAGCGCGAGAAAAGTCAGCGTAAGCTTCCAGAAGAATTTACGTTGCACGGGTCTCGAATAAATACCCCGCGCCACGAACGGTTTTCAAGTGCAGGGGATTTTCCGGATCGGCTTCGATCTTCTCGCGCAGGCGGCGCACGTAAACGTCAACGCTGCGTGGAGTAACGAAGCGGTCCGTGCCCCAGACCGCATCCAGGAGTTGGTCACGCGTGAAAACGCGATTGGGACGCGAGGCGAGGTAATAAAGTAGCCGAAATTCGAGGGTGCTGAGCGGCACGGGCTTGCCGGCATGACTCACGCGGTAAGACGCCGGGTCGATGGCCAGCTTGCCGATTTCAAGAATTCGCGGGGCGTCGGCCGGCGGTTCGGCCCGCCGCAGTAGGGCTTTGACTCGGGCGATCAGTTCACGCGGGCTGAACGGCTTGGTGACATAATCGTCGGCGCCCATTTCCAGGCCCACGACGCGGTCGGCCTCATCGCCGCGGGCCGTCAGCATAAGCACCGGGAGACGGTTCAGGGATTCGTCCTTGCGGATTTCGCGGCAGATATCCAGGCCGGACATTTTGGGGAGCATGAGATCAAGCAGCAGCAAGTCCGGCGGAGACTTCTTCAGATTGGTCAAACCGCTCGTGCCGTCGAAAGCGGCGGCGACTTGAAAGCCTTCGTTGGCGAGGTTGTAGCGGACGAGTTCGACAATGTCGCGGTCGTCTTCAATGATCAGGATGCGCTTCATAGACTGCACTCGGAGGGGCGCTCGCATCGGCGACATTCTACCGTAGCGTGGCATTTTGTGGTGCGTACGGTCAAGTTGCGGAACCTCAAGCCCCATAGAGGTCGCTGGCTATTGTGACAAAGGAGTGAAAGGTCGGGGTCACAAGCATGTGACAGACAGATGAACGAAAGGTAAAAGGACTCGCCCCTCGAATTGTGAATGTCTTGTAACAACGGCACTGTGTCGAGGTGCTTCACTGTATTCGTGCTCTGCAAACGGAGCGTGGACGCATAAAGAACGCAAAGAAAATGTAGAGGGCTGAAAAAAAGAGCGATAGAATCGGCGCGGATCTGTCCCAAAGTGACGTTTTGCCGCCGCGAACTGTCGGGGAGGCGGCAAATTCCAGGAACAAAAACGAGTGGAGGTGCCGAATGGCGACAGCGACGACGCCCCAGGGACTGCGGGGACCAAGGGGAGTGGCGAAAAAAATCACCGGCTGGTACATCGCCGCGGCGGTCGTTTCTATCCTGCTGGGAATGTTTGGAATCATCGAGCCGGGCGTGGCCGGGTTGGGCGTGACCTTGCTGGTGGGATGGCTGCTGGTCTTTGGAGCGGTGATGCATTTTGTCGCGGCCTTCAAAGGCGGCGGCGCGAAGCAGGTTATCTTCCAGGTGCTCATCGGGATCGTGTACCTGATCGGCGGAATTTACTTTCTGACGCACACGATCATGGCGGTGGCGACGCTGACCTTATTGCTCGCGGCCATCATCCTGGCGGAGGGAGTGTTGGAGGTGATTTCCTACTTCCGGATGAGGAACGAGAAAGCGTCAGCATGGATGCTGTTCAATGCGATCATCACGCTCCTGTTGGGCGGGCTGATCTGGTTCCACTGGCCCTCGAGCTCGATTTGGGCCATCGGGACGCTGGTGGGAGTGAACCTGCTGATGACCGGGATAACCAGGCTGATGTTTGGGTTGGCGGCGCGGAAACTGGTCAAGCAGGCAACGGCGGAGCCCACGCTGCCGCAAACTTCGACTTGACGTGCAGTGGCTGTTGAAATCCACCCGGGGCTGACCAGCAACAGCCGGTTTCACTTCTTACGAGCGAAGAAAATGGTGTGCGTGGAACGCTTGCCATGGTCAAGACTGGTCCAAGCCTGACTCAGGTGGTCGTTGTCGGCCACGGTGAAAAGAAGCTCAACCATGTGGAGTTCGTCGGGGGAATTCATGCCGTAGGTACGCTCGAGGACGAAATCGTACGTTCCCGTAGCGGAAGAGAGAGGCCCGGTTTTTAGAATCGGCTGGTTTCCTGCGGAACAAAAATGGATCGCGACGATGTGGTCGGCATCGAGACTGTACATCGTCACCATGGCCAGCTGGCCCTCGGGTTGGATTCGCTCCATGACTACTCCCGTGGCAAGTACCTCGTAGGTTACATGGAGGACGGTCCCGCGACTGTCTTTCCCTTCCCATTCGCCTGCCAATGATTTGAACTGCTCCAAAGCCTGGTTGGACCGGTTCGTCGGCTGTGTCGGATGGGTCTGCCGAGCAGGCAAAGAAGTCACAACGAAACTAAAGGTGAACGCCAAGAGGGCCAGGGGACGGTGCATGCGAGCCTCCTTCAAGAACTAGACGGCAGAGGATAGGCGGTGGTCCTGGACAGGAAACCGGGTTGCAAAAATTGTGGCGCAAAGACAAGTAGATGTCGAGGAGAGAAATGCCGGTAAGTGATGGGGAACTTGGTACCGGGAAAGCGTTGACCGGAGCGCAAGGACCTCCTTACCATAGAAAAATGCACCATTTAGTAAAACGATGGGCGGCACTGGGAGCGGGATGCGGTTTGTTGGCCGCCGTGTGTCTCTGCGGCTGTGAGGACGCGGCGAAGAGGCCCGTGCAGACAGTGAAAGTGCCTGCGCTGGCACCTACCAAGGCCCAGGAGCCCGAACTGCCTCAAATTGGAGCACTGCCGCTCAAGAAGATTCCGCCGGAGGCGATGGAGTCCCTGTTGCCGCAGGTGCCTGGCGGAATCGAATACCTGATCGCGCAGGTGAAAGAAAAGTTCGCTTCAGGCCAGGCGAATTACCAAGAGGGCCACCTGGCAGCCGCGCGGCGTGATTTTGACGACGCCGTGGACTGGATCTTGGAAAGCGGCTACGACCCGAACAGCGATCCGAAACTGCGCGAACTGTTCCAGCAGGTAACGGATACCGTTTATACCTACGAGTTGCAGGCGTTTCGCGCGGGCGACGGATTTTCGGAAGCACCCGCCGTTCCCGCGCCCATCGACGAAGTGGCGGAGATGACCTTCCCGGCGGACCCGAAACTAAAGGAGCGGGCCGAGGAAGCGGCCAGGAGCGTGTCGCACGACCTGCCCCTGACGGTGAATGATGTGGTGGCGTCTTTCCTGAACTTTTTCCAGACGCCGCGGGGCCGGGCGATCGTGGAAAACGGCCTGCGGCGCAAGGGCCGGTACGAATCGATGATCTCCGAGGTGCTGAAGGAAGAGGGCGTGCCCCAGGATCTGATTTACCTGGCGCAGGCGGAGAGCGCGTTTCAGCCGCTGGCGCTATCGCGGGCGGGGGCGCGGGGCATCTGGCAATTCGTGCAGTGGCGCGGCAACGAGTATGGACTGAAGCGCAGCTGGTGGGTGGATGAGCGCATGGATCCGGAGAAGGCCACCCGCGCCGCTGCCCAGCATTTGCGGGATCTGTACGGCTTGTACGGCGATTGGTACCTCGCCATGGCGGCGTACAACTGCGGGCCGGGAAACGTGCAGAAGGGCATCGAGCGCACCGGCTACGCGGATTTCTGGGAGCTGTACAAGCGCAACGTTCTGCCGAAGCAGACCATGAATTACGTGCCCATTATTCTGGCGCTGACGCTGATCGCCAAGGATGCGGCGCATTACGGAATCGCGGTGGAACCGGAGACGCCGGTGGACACGGACACGCTGAAGCTCGGCCGGGCCATCGACCTGCGGCTGGTGGCGGAAACCATCGATGTGGACGTGGGCACGCTGCGCGCGCTGAACCCGTCGCTGCTGCGCATGAGCACGCCGGACGACCCGGAGTTTGTGCTGCATCTCCCGAAAGGCACCGCGGAGAGGTTTTCCGCAGAGATTGCGGACATTCCTCCGGACAAATGGGTGAGCTGGAGACGCCACCGCGTGGAGGCCGGGGAAACGTTGACCTCCATCGCGAAGAAATACCGCGTAACGGCGGCAGCCATCGCCGGTGCGAATAGCCTGGAGCGCGGGGCGGAACTGGAAACGGGAGAAAAGCTGATTATTCCAGCCACTCGTCCCCTCGAAGAAACCAAGAGCCGCTTGGTGCGCTACCGCGTGCGAAAAGGCGACACGCTCGGTGGGATTGCCGACCAGTTCAGCGTCACCTCCGAGCAAGTGCGCAAGTGGAATGGCTTGAAGTCCAACAAGGTGAGCCGGGGGATGGTGCTGCGCATTTATACCGTCGGTGGCGCCCCGGAAGCGCATCCGGTGCACCACACCTCGAAAAAGACCACGAAAAAGAAGCCCTCCGCGGGGATGACGCAAGCAAAAAACTAGGCAGGAACTGAGCCGGGCCGGCCCTCCTCACCGGACCGGGCCATTTGCGTGCGGCTAAGGGGCCGGTGTGCGCGGAACGCTTGACAACCACGTTGGAGTGGGATAACAAAGCGAAGGACGGAGCGTGGTCGTCTCCGGCTGGTACAACCTGGCAGGAACAGAAGATTCCAGGGTACGAAGTAGCCCCCAGGGGAGGAGCGCATGGATTTCGAGAAGGATCAGTTTGAAGACGATGATGAGCTGTCGCGGCTAGAGGAAGAGGACGAGCTGGGCGGCGAGGGTGAAGGCATGGTGGAAGAAGAGGAAGAAATTCTTGCGGTGGAGGAAGAGCCCGCCGAGGAGGCCGGGGAAGAACCGGCGGCCCGGCCGGCCCCCAAGACTGCACCGCGGAAACCGGCGGCCAAGAAGCCCGCGAAGAAGGCGGCCAAAAAACCGGCAAAGAAAGCCCCCAAGAAAAAGGCCAAAGCCAAACCGAAGAAGGGGGCGAAAAAGGCAGCCAAGAAGCGCCGCCGCTAGAAGCAAACCAATTCGACGAAGGATGTGCCCCTCGATCTGTTCGGGGGGCCTTTCTTTTCAGAGGCGTGCCGCGATGGATTGGGCTGAAAACAGGGACAGCTCAAATACGGGAAAAGGAAGTTCCAGGAAGGGAAAAGCAACGCCGCACCCTTGGGCGCGGCTTCTTGCCGAGGGCCGCAAGTGCCGCTAGGATAACTACGCATGTTGCGGGCGGTGGAGCAGATACGGCGGATGCGCGGCGGCGCGCAATCGCACCTGATGCGGTGCTCGGACGGCAACTATTATGTTGTGAAGTTCCAGAATAACCCGCAGCATCGAAGGATTCTGGTCAATGAGCTGCTCGGAACCCGGCTGGCAGGCAGACTCGGGCTTCCCACGGCACCAGTGAGTGTCGTGGAGGTTTCGGAAGAGCTGATCCGGCTGACCCCTGAGTTATGTATCGAGACGCCACGGACGAGGATACCGTGCGCCTCCGGGCTGCAATTTGGCTCGCGCTATCCGGGGGATCCGCGGCTGGTCACGCTGCACGATTTCCTGCCGGATGAAAAACTGCAGGCCGTGGACAACCTGCACGATTTTGCGGGTATGCTCGTGTTTGACAAGTGGACTTGCAACACCAACGGCCGCCAGACCGTGTTTTTCGAAGCCGCGCGGCGGCGCGAGCCCGGCACTCCGGGCAGCGCGCCGGAAGAAAGCGGTAACGGGCGCGGCACAAGCTATCACACGGTGATGATCGACCAGGGCTTCTGCTTCAACGCCGGGGAGTGGAACTTTCCGGATGCGCCGCTGCGCGGCCTGTATGCGCGCAACCGCGTCTATGAGGGCGTGATCGGCATGGAATCGTTCGCGCCTTGGCTGGAGCGCGTGGAAAAGCAGGTGAGCGAGCGCGTGCTGGCGGAGCTGGCCGAAGAGATTCCGCCGCCATGGTATGAGGACGATTACGACACCCTCCTGCAACTACTCGATCACATCTACCGCCGGCGCACGCGCGTGCCCGAACTGCTGCTTTCGGCCAAGAATTCGAATCGGCAACCGTTTCCGTATTGGAGAGCGTAATTCGGAGAACACCATGGTACCTGAAACAACCGAGGTCAAAACCAATGAGCGCGCCTGCGCCTATCGCGTGTTGCGCTACACGCCCAACCTGGTGCGCGACGAGTGGGTGAACATCGGCGTTCTGGTGTTCGATCCGGAAAGCGGGGAGCGGCGCCTGCGCCTGATCGAGGAACCCGAAGAGTATGCGCGCGTGCGGCGCCTCCATCCGCAGGCCGATGAATACCTGCTGCGCGCCCTGCGCGACGATATGGAAAACCGCTTTGCGCAGGCCGGCGAGCTCTTCCAGGGAAACGGCGAATCGCACGCGGCAGCAAACGGCCGCGCGGACTGGCTGAAGCTCCTTGCGAAATGGGACGACACGCTTTCGAACGCGCTGCAACTGGCGCCACAGAAGGGCGTTTATACCCGCGATCTGGACGCGGAAACCGAGCGCTTGTATGCCGACCACGTGGCGCCGCAGCGCGGGACCGCGCGGCTGGGCGCGCCGGGCAGCCGCGGGGCCATCCGCGCGTACTGCGCGCAGGTGTGGAAAGCCGCGCGGCTCTGGGAGCGTCTCGAAAAAGGCGTGCGCGCCGCGGAATTCACTTTCCGGGGCGATCCGATGCGCATCGACTACGGCTATCGGAAGAACGGCACACGCGGCTTTGTGCAGACGCTGAGCGTCTCCCGCTCGCCGGGAGAGGTAAAATCGCTGGCTTACACAGTGGAACGCATCCGCAGTAAGGTAAAAGCTAGCGAATTCACAGCCGTCACCGACGTGCGCTTGGTCGCGGAAAACGAGCGGCACCGCTTCGTGCAGGAGACTCTGCGCGATGCCGGCGTGGAGGCCGTGGCGATGGAAGGATTCGCCGTGTGGACGGCCAAGCTGCGGCCGCAGATTCAGTGAACGATAACCCAAACCAGTGTGGAGCCGAATCAAGAAGGGACGACGAGGGAATCGCCTGCATCTCGGCCGCTATTTCACGGGCTATCCGTTTCTATCCGAGTTCGAGCGAGAGCCGAGTGACCGACGCCGGCGGAAAAACCACCGTAAGGCCGGATTTGTCTGCCGTGAGTGCGCGGGTTTGTGGTTCGAGGGAATGCGGCTCCGCAAAGGTGTTGTGGGCGTGGATGTCGGAGCTGGTCAGGATTGCCGCCGAAGCGGCCGAGATGCGGCCGCCCCGGACGGCGACCGAAGTTGCCCGGGCTTCGCTCACGTGCGGATTCACCACCGTAAGCTGAAGCTCCTTGCCTTTCAAAGAAGCGGATCCCTGCAAACCCCAGAACATGGCGGTTTTGCCGTCGCGGTCGTAGTGGACGGCCGGCGCGGAGAAAATCGTGCGCAGCGATTCGCCGCCCTGGTGCGCTGCGTACAGGGCAAAAACGTGCCCCACCGGAGTGACACAGAACTTGTCCTCGTGCGCCAGGTACAGGCTGTTGAGGCAGTTGATGAGCTGCGCGCAGTTGGCCATGGCCACTTTCTCCGGATGACGGTTGAAAATGTCCAGGGTCATCGCCGAGAAGACGGCATCGCGCAGCGTGGGAATTTGTTCCAGCAAGTTGCCAGGAGTAGCCTCCGAGCCGGCGCGGTACCACGGGCCCCACTCGTCGACTACGAGTTTCACGCGGTGCTGCTCGTCGAATTCGCCCATGACGTACCAGTGGCCTTCGACCAGGTCTTTCATACGCTGGCCCTCGCGCAGCAACTCGTACCAATCGACGGGAGCAAATTCGAGCGCGCTTCCCTTGCCCTTCTCCCAATCTGTGGTGCCCCCACGGCTAAGGTTCCAGGCATAATGGTGCAGAGACAACCCGTAGACAGAGTCCAGCTGGCCCGTGCCCTTGCGGAGAAGCTCTTCGAAGAAGCCTCGCGTCCAGCTCAATTCCCCGGAGCTGGGACCCGAAGCGACGAGAGAAAGGTCCATGCCATAGTGCGGCAGCCAAGTGGTGAAGCGCCGGAACTCCACGGCGTACTCCTGCGGTGTGAAGCTGCCGCCGCAGCCCCAGGATTCGTTGCCCACGCCCCAGAAGCGCACCGCGAAAGGTTGCGGCGAACCGCTGGCGGCGCGCAGTTCCGCGAGCGAGGTGCTGCCTGCCGGAGAATTGCAATATTCGACCCAGCGGTAGAACTCTTCCGCGGGCAGGCTGCGGAGATTAGCGGCGAGATAGGGTTGACCGCCGATGAGCCGGCAGAAGCGGATGAATTCGTTTGTGCCGAAGCGGTTGCTCTCAAACTTGTGGTTCTCCGGGGCCGCCTTTGTCTCGGTATCGCTCCAGAAATTGGTGCGCCGGGGCCGCTTGTCCACCGGGCCGACGCCGTCGCGCCAGTTGTAGCTGTCGGCAAAGCAGCCGCCGGGATAGCGCACCACGGGCGCCTTGATTTTGCGCATTTCGTCGACGAGGCTCTTGCGGATTCCCTGGATGTTGGCAACCGGTGAATTCTCGCCGACCCACACGCCGTCGTAAATCACGCCGCCGAGGTGCTCGGCAAAATGTCCGTAGATGTTCGGCGAAATCGTGCCGAGGGGTTCGTCAAGTAGCACCTCGATACGCGAATCGGCAGAGCCAGCCTGCGCGGAAGCGGCAAAGCGCATGGGCGCGGCGCAAGCTGCGGCGCCGGCAGCGAGGAGACTCTTGCGAAGAAATTTCCTGCGGGGAAGCATGAAGTGGTTTGCCTCCTGGTGCGGGGTGAACGGGTTATCGTACAACACGAGAAGAAAGTTGCTTCAGGAGTACGCGCTTCGTGACAGGAGACGAGTGGGCTGCGCCGCGCGGATCAGGAAGCCTACACGAGCGGCTCGGACCAGTTCTCCAGCGTCTCTTTGATCTTGTGCAAGAACTGGTGGGCTATGGCGCCATCCACGACACGGTGATCGTAGCTCAGCGTGACGTAGCACATCGAGCGGATGGCGATGGCGTCGTCCACCACCACCGGCCGTTTCTCGATGGCCCCCAGGCCCAGAATTCCGACATTCGGCTGGCTGATCACCGGCAGACCAAAGAGGCCGCCGAACACGCCGGGGTTGGTGATCGAGAAGGTGCCTTCCTGCACTTCCTCGGGCTTCAGCTTCTTGGAACGGGCGCGCTCGGCAAGGTCATTCAGCGTACGTTGAATTCCCAGGAGATTCTTCTCGTCGGCGTTCTTGATCACCGGAACGATCAGGCCCCAATCGAGTGCCACGGCCATGCCGATGTTGATCTCCTTATGCAGAACGACATTGGTGCCGTCGAGCGAGGCATTAACAGTGGGATAGGCGCGCAACCCCGCAACCGCCGCTTTTACAAAAAACGGCATGAAGGTGAGCTTGGTCTCGTAACGCTTTTCGAATTCCTCCTTGGCCTTGGCGCGGATGCCGGCGACCTTGCTCATATCGATCTCGTCGACCGAATACACGTGCGGCGAAACGTGTTTCGACGCCACCATGTGCTCGGCAATTTTCTGGCGCATGACGCTGAGCGGTTGAATCTCGTAGTTCCCGAAGTAGATGCGCTCGCGCGGAACCCCCACCTGCAGCGCGGGAACAAACTGGCCGCCGTGCGCGGCGGGAGCGCCGGGAGCCGCAACCGGTGCGGGCGGTGGTGGCGGCGTCGGGCGCGCCGCGGCACCGGGCACTGCTGGAGCGGCAGCCGAAGCTACGCCCGCGTGCGCCGCGATGGCCGCTTCAATATCTTCCTTGGTGATACGGCCGCCCGCGCCTGTACCCTCCAGTGCAGCGAGGTCAATGCCGTGTTCCTTGGCCAGGCGCCGCACCAATGGCGAAGAATGAATGCGCTCGGTGCCTGCAGCAGGCGCGGCCACGGCGGGTGTTGCTGCAGCCGCCGGGGCTGGCGCCGCAGGTTTAGCCGCGGCCGGAGCGGGGGCGGCAGCAGGCGCGGGAGCATTCGCAGGGGATGGCGCGGCAGCGGCGGGTGATTCAGCGCCCGCGGACACCGCGGCCGAGGCGGCCCCGTCAATCACGGCAACCACTGTCTGAATGGGCACCGTCTGGCCTTCGGGAATCTTGATCTCTTTCAACACCCCCGCTGAAGGCGAGGGAATCTCCGCGTCGACCTTGTCGGTGGAAATTTCGAAGAGCGGTTCATCGCGCTCGACCTTGTCGCCGGGCTTTTTCAACCACTTGGTGATGGTGCCTTCGAAGATGCTTTCTCCCATCTGGGGCATGACGACATCAACTGCCATGGAAGTTCTCTCCTTACGTTGCGGGCCTAAGGGGCCCAGCGGACCATGCCAAACCGGAGTGTTCTCGGGGCGAACCGCGCAACTTTAGTAGTTTACAGCGAAAAACACAGTGACGGAAACCGTACTCCTTCCGCGTCTTCATTTCGAAACCGGCGCGCCGGTGAGCCGACGGATCAACTCCACTTCCTCCTGCCGGTAGGGCTGCCCGTCGCTGCGGAAAATTTCGTGGAACCATTCCTGGGGCTGCTGATCGATGTAAGGATGCTGCCAGGAATCCCATGGCAAATAGGTTTGCGTTTTTCCGGCCACCAGGCCCCAGTTGATGGCCGCGACTTTGTATTTTTTGGCAATCGGCAAGATACCTGCGAAAGTGCTGTGCCGGGGGCGCGCCATGTATTCACTGCAAAGCAGGGGGCGATGATAGCGCCGCAGCCAGTCGACGCGTTTACGGAATTCACGTGGCGCATCGTAGTTGTGGAAGGAGAGCACGTCCGACTGCTCAAACTGGACCTTATGAATGCGATCGAGCTTTTCCGGGGAGGACCAGTTGCCTTCCCAAAACCCGCTGGTCAGCGGTTGCGAGGGGGCGGCTTCCCGCGCCCAGGAAAACACTTTGGGGAGGAGTTCGACGACCAGATCCACCTTGTTCGGTGGTTCCTGCGTGGCGTAACTGCCTGCATTGGTGCTGCCGGGTTCGTTCCACACGTCCCAGCCAAGCACGCGCGGGTCGTTGGCGAAGGCCCCGACCACGCCCTTCACGTAGGCTTCGAGGCGCGGCAGTTGCGCGGGATCTTTGAGCGCTGCGGCGCCGGGACTCTGCACCCAGCCGGAATTGTGGACTCCGGGCCGTGGCTCGCGTTGCGGGCCAAGGTGCGGATTTGGATCCCAGCAGGAATCGAACAGCACGAATAGGATTCTGATGTGGTGTTTCTCGGCGATGGCGAGGAAAGTGTCGATACGCTGCTGGAAACCGGCGGCGTCCTGTTGCCAGAGCAGGTCATGCAGGAAGACGCGCATGGTGTTGAGTCCGATCGATTCGGCCCACCCGAGCTCGAGATCAATGCGCCGCGGATCGAAGGTCTCCGCCTGCCACATTTCGAGCTGGTTAATGGCCGTGGCGGGGATGTAGTTGCTGCCCACCAGCCACGGCTGGCGCGTGTACCACTCGGCTGCATGCTGCTCAGTCCACCGGCCGCCTTGCGCGCAGGCTTCGCTTGCGAAAAAGCAAAACCACACGAGCAAAATGAAGGATTCTCTCATGGCCAGGCCTACGACCCAGCGCCAAGACTACACCATTCGCGCAAACGACAGCAGCTCTCTCAGGGCTTGGCCGTAAACGAGAAATCCAGGGATTGCGACTCGCCGCCGCCCACGGTGACCTCTTTGCTCTGCGTGCCGTAGGTTTCATGCCACGCGGTGATGACATAGTGCCCGGGTGGAAGATTGGGAAGCCTGAAGCGGCCATCGTCGCCGGTTACCGCGAAATGGCTGGTCTTGAGAACCACAAAGTAGCCCTGCATCCAAGGGTGAATGTTGCACTTGACCGGGATGAATTCCTCATGCTCATAAGAGTAGGAAAACGGCGGAACCCCCGGCAGCTGGATCTTGTTCCATTCGCGATTAATCCTCGCGATTGGATGGATGTTGTGGGAGAAAGGATCGCTGTTGGAGATCTTCACTTCCTGGCCAACGCGAAACGCCAGCACGTGCGTGGTGTAATGGCAACCCTGCTGCTCATACGTGACCGGCGTGGAAGGCGGTGCGGCGTTCTCTGGGTCCCCCTCGGAGATATAGACCACCACGTTCCGCAAGGAATTTCCGGGGCCGATCAGAACGTTCTCAGGAAACAGCGGAGAGTCGGCGTGCATCTTGACGCACTCCGGCTCTTTCGAGAGATCCAGCGGCTTAGGCTTGGGTGGAGTTCCGGAGAGCGTAACTTTGCCACTGATGGTGCCGCTACCGGGAGCCGGAAGACCCTGGAGTGGAGCACACAGGAAGGCGGCAGCGACAAGGCTTGCTTTCGCCAGATTCATCGTTAATCCTCCCCCTTACCTTACGAAGGACTCCTATGGGACCGGGCCTGGAATGTCGACGCTTCCACGCGAAGATGCAGGCGCTTCCAAGCGTCCCGGATGCCTGCGAGTGTCTGGGTTCTATCTAAGAATTTTAGGTGTTGTGGAAGAAGCTCTGATGTAAGAAGTTCGTAAGCCACATCCAAAGAAGTAATGCCCCTCTGGAACAGCCTGTAGCTTTAGAACCGCGCCAGAGATTTGGCCGCCGTGAAGACCTTTTGGGCGTTGGGAAGGAATGCTTCCTCGAGCGTCGGCGCGTAGGGCACGGGCGTGTCTAGGGCGGTGACACGCACGAGCGGCCCGTCCAGATCATGGAACGCTTTCTCGAAAAGGATGGCGGCGATTTCGCCGGCAATGCCGCCGGTTTTGGTGTCCTCGTGAACCACAAGGCACCGATTCGTCTTGCGGACAGAGTTGAGGATCGCTTCCTCATCGAGGGGGATCAGCGTCCGCAGGTCGATGACCTCGGCTTCAATGCCTTCTTTCGCAAGCGCTTCGGCGGCTTCAAGGGAGACATGCATCATGGCTGCGTAGGAAAGAATGGTGAGGTGTTTTCCTTCGCGTCGCACGACGGCTTTGCCCAGCGGCACTGTGTAGTCCCCGGCGGGAATTTCTTCCTTGATGCGGCGGTAGAGAAACTTGTGTTCGAAGAAGAGCACCGGATTATTGTCGCGGATGCTGGCTTTCAGCAGGCCCTTGGCGTCGTAAGGCGTGGAAGGGTAGACAATTTTGAAACCCGGCGTGTGCAGGAAATACATTTCGGGATTGGCCGAGTGGAACGGGCCGCCGTGGACGCCTCCGCCTGAAGGCCCGCGAACCACGATGGGCGCAGGCGCGTTCCAGAGGTAGTGGCCCTTGGCCACAAAATTGGTGAGCTGGTTGAAGCAGCAAGCGATGAAATCGATGAACTGCATTTCCGCGATGGGGCGCAAGCCCAGGTAGCTCATGCCGCAGGCCGCGCCGATGATGGCGCTTTCGCTGATGGGCGTGTCGATTACGCGTTCCCAGCCAAATCTCTCGAGCAGGCCTTCGCTGGTTTTGAACGCGCCTCCATAGACACCCACGTCTTCGCCGATGAGCACAACCGTGGGATCAGCAGCCATCTCTTCGAACATGGCTTGGCGGATGGCTTCAAGAAAGGTGATCGGCGCCATGCCTAGCGGCCCCCCTTCTTGGCGGCCTTCTTTGTAGCATAGGCTTCAGCCTGTGTGCCCCCTGCCTCCGCAGTCTTCTTCTTAGCGGCTTTCTTTGTGGCATAGGCTTCAGCCTGTGTGCTCGCCGCTACTTTTTCCGCACCCGTCCGCACATCACCAAAATGAATGGGAGCGCTGCCCCCGGACGAGGCGCGACCGCTGCCAAACCCTTCCACGACCCAAACAGGTTCAACGCAGGATTTTGGCGGGAGAAGCTCGTCAACGGGGCGTTCCCACTTGGCGCGGATTTTGTGGCAATCGTCGCCGCTGCAGTACACACCCTGACTGGCGATTTCCGGCGGGGGCATGGGAGAGTTTTCGGCGAACTCGCGTTCCTTTTCCAGGAGCGTGTTGAGCTCGTCCTCAATTTCCTTCTTGCCTTTGGCGTCGAGGATCTTTTGCTGCATCAAGAATTTCTCGTAAAGAGCAATCGGGTCTCGCTTTTCCCAGTGTGTCCTTTGCTCCGGCGGAACATATTCTGCGGGATCGTGTTGCGCGTGGCCGCGGCGGCGGAAAGTTTTTGCTTCGATTAGAATGGGGCCCTCGCCGGCGCGGGCGCGCTCGACTGCTTCCTTCGCGGTGCTGTAAACGGCTACAACGTCGTTGCCATCCACGATATAACTCGAGATGCCATACGCCTTGGCGCGGTCGGCAAGGTTTTCAAGCGGCACCTGGCGGCGCACCGGCGTGGAGTAGGCCCACAGATTATTTTCGAGAACCAGGACCAATGCGGCTCTCTGTGAAGCCGCAAGGTTGAGGCCTTCGTGAAAAACGCCCGTAGAGCTGCCGCCATCGCCGATCCACGTCATGGCCACGATTTTCTGTCCGAGGTAGCGGCCGGCCATGGCCACGCCGGTCATGACCGGAATGAGATCGCCCAGCATGGAAATGGGCGAGATGATGTGGAGATTTTCGAGATCGCCGAAATGACTGGTGCCATCCTTTCCTTTGGTCGGCGAAGTGTACTTGGCCATGTGCTGCGTGAAAATGTCGCGCGGGGGCACGCCTTTCACGAGCAGCGCCCCGATATTGCGGATCATGGGCGCGAGCCAGTCGCGCTTTTCAAGGGCGTACGCGGTGCCAACGGAAATGGCTTCCTGGCCGAGGGAAGAATAGAGCCCACCAACTATTTTGTTCTGGCGGAACAGGCGCGTCATGGTGTCCTCGACCTCGCGGTTCAGCCGCATGTAGTAGTAAAGGTCGATGTACTGCTGCCGCGAAAGCTTTGGAGGTTTCGCGCGGGTCTCAGACGCAGGCATAGTCGGCGCTTCTCCGAATGAGCATTCGGCCCTCTATCTTAAGGCCAACGCCGCTTGCCGCCTAATCGGAGAAGACGCCAGCAATTGCGGCCGCGAGCGGGCAGCCACCGGTGCAGCAGCCAACTACGCCAGGTACTTGGCCAATTGCTCCAGGCAGCCGTTCCAGCCCTCATTGTGTTTTGCGCGCTCTTCGGCATTGATCAGGTTCTGGTGCGTGAGGCTGACTTCCGTCGACGAGCCCAGATCGCGGAATTCGACGGTAACAAGCGATTCCGGGCTGGCATCTTCGCGTTGCCAGCGCCACGTAAAGACCAACTTCTCCGGCGGCCTGACCTCCTTATACGTGCCGCGAAGCGTGTGGATGTTCCCGCCCTTATGGTGCATTTCCAAGCTGTACGCTCCGCCCACGCGAAGATCGAGCTCCGTGATGACCGTGGTGTAGTCCGTGGTGGGGTGGAACCACAGCGCGAACTGCTTGGCATCGGTCCAGGCGCGAAAGACCCTGTCGCGGGGCACCGCGAAGGTGCGTTTTACCTGGAGCGAGGTTTCCGGCTGCGATTGCGGTGTTGCCATTGTTGATCCTCCTTCTTATCTGACTGGTCTTCCGGCTGGCTGAGAAAACGTTCGAGGGAGTCGAAAGTTCCTTCCCAAAACTGGCGGTATTGCGAGATCCACTGCTCGGCGTCCTTCAGCGGCTCAGCGGCCAGACGACACTGCCGCGTCCGGCCGGTTTTCTCCTGCGAGACGAGTCCCGCTTCTTCAAGCACGCGCACGTGTTTCATGACTGCGGGGAGCGACATGCGGTGCGGCTT
>OCOJ01033917.1_pt9 | contig 57064 bp, 46 predicted proteins | sample 1539251 | NCBI WGS metagenome assembly OCOJ01 (sample SAMN01911457, study PRJEB22624) | soil metagenome | biome: Soil | place: Malaysia | collected 2012-04-30 | depth RA_metagenome m
CGGCTTCGCCACGGTCTATCTCACCATTCAGCAGGCACAGGCACTGCTTTTCCCCGGCGCGAGCTTCCAGCCTCACCCCTTCACTCTGACGGACGAACAGGCCAAGGCGATCGAGCGAGCTTCGGGTGTAAGCGTCCGTAGCAGGCAACTGCGAGTGTGGCGGGTTTCTACCGGCGGCTGGTTCATGGTTGACGAGGTCGTTGGAAAGCACGAATACATCCCCTTCGCTGTGGGGCTGGATGAGCAAGGGTCGGTAAAAGGGGTTGAGATCCTGGAATATCGGGAGGCGTACGGCGGCCAAATTCGTGAACCCAATTGGCGGCAACAGTTTGTGGGCAGACGGCCCGGTGTGAGACTCCGGCTGGAAAAGGAGGTTCGCAACATTTCGGGGGCCACGCTGTCGTGCAAGCATGTGACCGACGGGGTCAGCCGTCTTCTCGCTACCTATGAAATCATTCTCAGCCAATCCGGTCGCTGAACGCGCGCAACCCTGGTTGGGCACGCTGGTGAGTATTCGGGTGGAGGGGCTTCCCGTCTCGCGGGCACACCGCGCGATCGACCGAGCGTTTGCGGAAGTAGAGGCCGTCCACCGACTGATGAGCTTCCATACCGAGTCCAGCGATGTCAGCCGGCTGAATCGCGACGGTGTCCGTCATCCAGTGCGGGTGCATGCGCACACGCTGGAGGTATTGAAGTGCGCCTTGGAGATCGCCGCCAGGTCGGACGGCGTTTTCGATATTTCCGTGGGGGCCGAATTGGTGAAATGGGGATTATTGCCGCGGCCGGCCAGAGCCCCGCGGGCCGCCGCGGGCACATGGCGGGACATTGAAATCTTAAGAGATGGCCTCGTCAGGTTTCACCGACCGTTGTGGATCGATCTTGGGGGCATCGCAAAAGGTTACGCCGTCGATCGCGCCGTGGAATGCCTCAGCAGGTGGGGCGCCAAGCAGGCAGTCGTGAATGCCGGGGGAGACCTGCGCGCACACGGGCCGCGACAGGAACGCGTTGGCCTGAATCTTGGGTCCCTGTCCGATTCCTTGCCCATGGTCGAACTGAGGGACGGCAGTCTTGCCAGCAGCAGCGGTCATCGGAACCGCTGTTGGCTCCGCGGCCGCCTCCGCGGTCCGCACGTTCATGGCGTCCAGCGCTGTCCGGCGCCGACAGACTGTTTCGTCTGCGTCGCGGCTAAGCGTTGCGTTGTCGCGGACGCCCTGACCAAGGTCGTGATGGCGGAGGGTCCGCACAGCGCGAAGCTGCTGCGGCGATTCGGAGCTTCCGCTCACCTGCACGATCCTCGTCTCGGGTGGCAGCATCTCGACGGAGGGCGGGAACAGTGATGAACGGTTCTCAGCGGGAGTCCGTACAGCTTGGCGGTCCGAGGCGACTGGCCCTGTATGCCGTGGGCATCGGGGTTTGGATGACGGGCGGGCTATGGCTCCTGTTTCACCACTTCCTGGTTACACAGGATGAGTTCGGCCCGCGACCAAATCCTCTCGAACCCTGGTGGCTCAAATTGCATGGTGCATTTGGTTTTGCCGCGATCTGGGTCTTCGGGCTTCTCTGGGGTGTGCATGTTTCCAGGGCCTGGCCACTTATCCGGCGGCGATGGTCCGGCAGTGTCATGACGGGTCTGGTTCTCTGGCTGACCATCAGCGGTTACTTGCTCTACTATGTGGGAAACGAGATGGCCCGCGCGATCCTTTCCATTCTGCATTGGGTGATTGGTTTGGGGTGTCCGCTCGCGTTTGTGTGGCACCGCTTCAGTTTTCACTGGCTGCGGGCAAGAGGCATGGACTCTTACCCTGGCTCTATCGGCTCCGCCAGGGACTACGACAGAGTTGAAGAGGGGAGTGTAATAAGTCACACGCCGAAGCGACTTCCTGTATTTGAGCCGCACGGTGGCACAGAGGGCGACGCCTGAAGCTAGCCCAGTGGGGTTTCCAGTTCGCGGGCGCCGCGCGTCCGCAGGCGGTGCCAGATGAGAATCAGAGCCACTGAGGCAAAGAACAGGACCGCAGAGACTGCGTTGATCTCCGGAGTCATGCCCCGGCGCAGCCGGCCCCAAATCTCGAGCGGCAGCGTATTTTCCCGTCCAATCAGAAAAAAGGTGACGGCAATCTCGTCCATCGAGAGAGTGAAAATGAGCAGGGCGGCGGCGATCAGGGGCAGGCGCAGGTTGGGCAGCGTGACGCGCCAGAACGTCTGCCAGTAGTTGGCGCCGAGGTCGAGCGAGGCCTCTTCCTGCGCGCGGTCCATCTTCTGAAGGCCGGCGAACAGCTCCGTGGTGGCCACGGACATGAGCGCTGTGCCATGACCCAGCATCACCGTCCAGAGTTCCGCTCCGAGACCTGCCAGCACACGCAGCATCAGCAGCGACAGCCCGGTGATGATGCCGGGCAGAACCAGTGGCAGGAGGACGAGCCTGCGAAATGCCTCCTTCCCTGGAAAGGCCACGCGGTCGAGAGCAAGGGCCGCGGGGAGCCCCAGTGCCAGCGAAATGACCACGGCGGCGAGCGCGACAAGCAGGCTGTTCACAACGGAGTCCCACAGCGCAGAATCGCCCAGGAGCACGCGATACCAATCGAGAACGAGCGGCCCCGGCGGAAAGCCGCCCACCCCGTCGCGGTTGAAGGAGTAGACCACCAGCACGGCAATCGGCAGATAGAGGAATGCGAATACTGCCGCGCTCACAATTGCCAGCCAGCGAGAGGTGGGCTTCCCGGCCATTAGTGCCGGAACCTCCGTTCGAAGCGTTCTGCTGCGGCGAGCAATCCGACCACCAGGGCGAGCATGCAGATGGAAATGGCCGCACCCAGGGGCCACTGGTACGCGGCGCCGAACAGGTTTTGAACGATGTTCGAGATCATGATGCCGCTCGAGCCTCCTACAAGCAGAGGCGCCAGGAAGTCGCCGAACGCCAGGACGAAGGCGAAAGTAGCGCCCGCCGTGAGGCCCGGGACCGAAAGGGGAAGGATGACGCGGCAGAACGTGACGCGGGGCGAAGCGCCGAGATCGGCCGAAGCGTCGAGCAGCGGGTGCGGAATGTGCTCCAGTGAGGCGTAAATGGGAAGAAATACGAACGGGGTGTAAATGTGCGTGAGAGTCAGCACGACGGCGAACGGGCTGTATAGAAAGAATTCGACCGGGTGGCTGGTCAGGTGCAGGAACCGCAGAAAGCCGTTCAACACACCTTCAGTGCCCAGGATTGTTTTCCAGGCGTAGCCGCGAACCAGATAGCTGACCCAAAGAGGGACGATCGCGAGTTGATAGAGCACCTCCTTCCGCGCGCCCGCCCGGAAGGAAAGGTAGTACGCCAGCGGATAGGCCAGGAGGACGGAGAGAAGCGTGACACTGAGGGCAATGGCGGCGGAGCGAAACAGCACTTCGGCGTAAACGGAAGTGCGCAGCAGGGCGACGTAGTTCCGCAGGCCCCAGTGATGAAAGATCACTCCGGATTCCACGGACCAGAAGCTGTTCACCAGCATCAGGGCGTAGGGCAGCAGGAGAAAGAGCGCCACCCAGAGAATCGGAGGAATGGCCACGGCGGCTTTGTAGGCGCGGGAATACATGGCTGGTCAGCGCGCGGCGGAATCCCTGACACGGACCGCGTCGGAGGCACTGAACTCGAACTCGCAATCCCGTGGGAGCGGCTCCTGCGTGGCGAGACGGATTTCCATGCGCTGGCCATCCGGCAGCTCCGCTTCGATTAGGTCGGAAGCGCCGGCGAAGGATTGCTGAATCACGGCGGCGCGGAACCGCACGGAGTCGGGTGACGTTGGGCCGGCGAGGCACAGGCGGATTTGCTCGGGGCGGAGGGAGAGCAATGCCTGTCCCGGCGGTGCGGGGAAGGGAAAGGCCAGCGAGCCGGCGCGCGCGATCCCGTCAACGACCTCGGCGCGCAGCAGATTGGTCCGCCCGACAAAACGCGCGGTATAGGAGGTCGCGGGCCGAAGATAGATTTCGCGCGGCGCGGCTATCTGCTCGAGTTCGCCGGCGCGAAGCAGGGCGATGCGATCGGAAAGGGCCATGGCTTCGTCCTGGTCGTGCGTAACGAAGACAAACGTGATGCCCACGTCGCGCTGCAGGGCCTTCAATTCGCCCTGCATCTGGCGGCGGAGATTGGCGTCGAGGGCGGAGAGGGGCTCATCGAGCAGAAGCAGAAGCGGCCGGTTGACGAGCGCGCGCGCCAGCGCCACGCGCTGCTGCTGACCGCCGGAGAGTTTCGCGGGAGCGCTGCGCGCCCAGTCCGTCATTTTCACCATGGCGAGAGCCTGGGCCACACGCGCCCGGGCCTCTTCGCGAGCGACGGCGTTTACGCGCAGGCCGTAGGCCACGTTTTCTTCGACGGTGAGATGGGGAAAGAGCGCGTACTGCTGGAATACGGTGTTGACGCGGCGGCGGTAGGGCGGAAGCACGTCCAGCCGCTGTTGTTGCATCCAGATTTCGCCGGAGTCGGGCTGGTCGAAACCGGCGATCAGGCGCAGCAGCGTGGTTTTCCCCGAGCCGCTCTCGCCCAGTATGGTGAGGAATTCACCGGCGGCAACGTCCAGGGACACCCGGCCCAATACCGTTTTCCCGGAGAAGCCTTTGCTCACGGCCCGGATCTCGAGCAGCGGGGCACCGGCCGCGGTAGTTTCGGACACGGGTGATGGCACGGGATGCGTCATGGTGATAAGGCTCTCGATCCGAGCAAAACAGAGGGAATGTAGCACAGTGGCACCCAGTTCAGAGCCGCCGCCGATTTCTGAATAGCACACAGGCCCTTCCTGCGTCAGGGTAAACAAGAGTGCCTGTGCTACTGGGCGGCCTTCACTTCGTTCCAGATCTCGTTGTATTTGTCGCGGCGGGGAACGTTTTCCCAGAAGTAGATGCGCGCCATATAGGCGTCCGGATCGTCGAGGTGAAGATTGCGGCGCTGTTCGGCTGTCATGGACGAGGCCGTGGCAGGATTCGCGGGATCGTAGCCGGTGACGTCGCTGACCATCTTTTGCGTCTGCGCCTGGACCATATATTCGAGGAACTGGTAGGCCAGGTCTTTCTGCGGGCTGGCGGCGACGATCATGAGGTGATCGATCCAGCCGGTGGTGTTTTCCTTGGGGATGGTTTCGCCGATAGGGAAATTCAGCTTGCGGAGCTGGTTGGTCATCAGCGGCCAGCCCATGGCGGCGACGATTTCGTGATTCTGGAAAAGATTCGTCAGCTCGCCGCCGGTGGCCCAGATCTTGCGGATGTTCGGCTTCAGCTCCAGGAGTTTCTTCTTTACATCCGCCAGTTCGTCGTCGGAGAGGTTGTAGAGGTGGCTGGGATCTGGCTTGTCGTAGCCTAGGATTTGCGCGGCCATGTAGAGAGTGGACAGGTCGTCCCAAACGGAAATCTTTCCACGGAGTTTCGAGTCCCACAGCTCGGCCCAGCTCTCAGGGGGCTTGGAGAAAAAGCCGGTGTCGTAGAGCAGCGGGTTGGGGCCCCACATGAAGGGCACGCCGAAAGTCTTGCCGCCTGCGCGCACCAGGGGCAGATTCCGCAGACGGGGTGAAAGCTGGGCATACGAGGGGATGCGGGCCAGATCGAGTGGGGCGGCGAGACCTGCGTTGGCGATCATGGTGGCCACGTCGCTCGAGGGAGAGATGACATCGTAGCTACCCGCGCTGCCGCCGCGCAGTTTGGCTACGAGTTCGTCGCTCGAACCCATATACGACGCAGCGACCTTGCAGTGGTGAGACTTTTCAAACGCGCGCACGAAGGAGGGATCCGCATAGCCTTCCCAGACGAGCAGGCTGAGCGTGGGGGCTTTCTTGGTGCAGGCGGAAGATGCGAGCAGGAGGGCAGACGCGAGAAGCACGAGGCGGTTCCTCAGCTTCATTGCGCCACCTTCATGGAGGGGGATTGGTAGACAATTTTTCCGCCAACCATGGTGAGCAGCACCTCTGTTTTCCGAATGCTGCGGGGATCCACGGTGAAAATATCCTGGGAGACGATAATCAGGTCAGCCACCTTTCCTTTTTCCAGGCTGCCCTGAGTTTTTTCGCGCCGCCCGGCATACGCTGAACCCATCGTATAAGCCTCGATGGCCTGTTCCAAGGTCACGCGTTCAGCGGGAATCCAGCCGCCGGCAGGCGTTCCCTCGGGAGTCTCGCGTAAGACTGCCATTTGCATGCCTTCCCAAGGACTGATGGTCACGACGGGCCAGTCGCTGCCGTACGCTAACCGCCCCCCGGCCGCAGAAATGCTCTTCCAGGCGAAGGCGCGGGTGGCGCGTTCCGGTCCGACATTTCGCGCCCAGACATTCAACCCGTTGTCGTCCGGCATGGCGTGGAGGGGTTGCATACTGGCGATGACGCCGAGCGAGCCGAAGCGCGAAATGTCGGCCGCGCTGACGTCTTCGATGTGCTCGATGCGCATCCGGGAATCGTTCGTGCCGTTGGCGCGGTTTGCTTCCTGGTAGGCGTCCAGCGCCAGGCGAATGGCGGCTTCGCCAATGGCATGCGTGGTGATGAGGAATCCGCGGCGGTCCAACTCAGCGACTGCGGCCTTGTACTTTTTCGATTCCCAGAATGTTCTGCCCTGGAGGGTGGGATCATCGGAGTAGGGCGCGAGCATTGCGGCGGTGTGTGCTTCCACCACCCCGTCCATGATGAATTTGACCAGGTTCGCCGACAGCCATTCATCATTGAACTGGCGACGGGCTTTTTCGGCGTCCTCGAGGTTCGCGGCGGTCAGCTCGGGAGGCGCGGCGAAATAGGCGACGTACATCCGCACGGTCAGCTCGCCTTCACGGCGCACCTGGTCGAAGAGATCCAGATATTCGAAGTCGCCGCGCAGGGAGTGGACGCCGGTGACTCCGAGGCGGTTAGCGTGCGCTAGTCCCTGGCGGAAGGCGGCGAGGAGTTCGTCGCGGGTAGGGGAGGGCACCACGCGGCGGACGAGCTGTCCGGCGGCTTCTTTGAGCGCGCCGGTAGGTTCGCCGGTCTTGGGGTCGTGAACGATGATGCCGTTGGGCGGGTCGGGAGTGTCGCGAGTGATTCCGGCGAGAGCGAGCGCCCGGCTATTGGCCCAGGTGGTGTGGCCATCATAGGCGGTGAGGAGCGCCGGACGATCCGGGACGAGAGCATCGAGCGTCTCGCGATGCGGCAGGGCCTCCGGGCCGAATGTGGAGTAGAGCCAGCCGCGCCCGAGAATCCACTGCTTCTCGGGATGCCGCGCGGCGAAATCGCGGACGCGCGACTGGGTTTCGGCGAGCGTGTTCGCACCGTGAAGGTCGAGCTGGGATAGCGAAACCGATCCACCCAGAAAGTGGGTGTGCGCGTCCGTGATGCCCGGGAGTACGAGGCGGCCTCCCGCGTCGAGCACGCGGGTCTTCGGCCCGCGGAAGCGGAGAATTTCTTGTTCCGTGCCAACGGCTACCAGCGTTGCTCCCCGAATCGCCAGCGCCTCGGCCCACGGCTGGCGCGGGTTGACGGTGTAGATGTGAGCGTGGAGCAGGATTAGATCGGCAGGGTTGAGTTCCTGCGACCGGACTTCGAGACCGGCTGCGTGTTCACGGGCGGAAACGACCCAGACCAGAGCGAGGACGAGCGCGCTGGCCAGGAGCAGAATGCGGAGGATCCGTGCGCGCGGGTGCTTGTGAGGCATGGGCTCCTTCTCAGAACGTGGGTGGCGTATTGATCCAAAGAATGCAGGCTTCCTGTTTTCCACGGTTCACCCAATGGTGCGGTGTGCTGCTCTCGAAATAGAAGCTGTCGCCTTCGTTCAGCGAGAACGCGGTGCCGCCGTCCAGGGACACGTCCAAGCGGCCGCGGAGAACGTACAGGAATTCCTCGCCTTCATGGACGTAGGCCTCGCCGCTGCCCGCTCCCGGCGCGATGCGGAACAGATGGGGCTCCATCACGGCCTCGCCCCAAGCCAGCAGTTCCATGCGCACGCCGGGACCGGCTTCCAGCACCTTGCGCTCCTGCGGGCGGACGCGCTGCGGCCCGGCGCCGGAGACTTCGTAGAGCGACAAAATGTTTTCGCCGTAGAAGCGCGCCAGCCGGCGCAGCGTTCCAACGGAGGCGCTCATCTGCCCGCGTTCGATGGCACTGAGAAAGGCCACGGAAATCCGGGTGGCACGCGCCACGGCGGCGAGCGAGAGCTTGCGAGCCAGCCGCAGGCGGCGGAGGCGCGGGCCCAGCGGGGCTGCGGGCCGAGTTCTCGAATCCGTCAGCAGCCCCTGACTTTTGAGAACGTGCACGACCGCCCGTGGGTTCAAGCCGCGCGCGCGGCGGAGAAAGCGGGCGCGTTTCAACAGGCGAAGGTCCTCGGGCGAGTAGAGGCGGTAGCGGCCGCGGGTGCGGCGGGGNTAGGACAAGGCCCAGACGTTCCCAGATGCGAAGGACTGAGGGAGAAACGCCGACGCGGCGGGCGGCCGCGCCGATGCGCAACAGTCCATCTCCGGAGGCCATTCGGGAAAGGCTCGGAGGCATTTTCCCCACATTTTTTGCCTTGACAGGGATGAGGGCCTCCTCTAAGGTTGCCGGATTATAGTAAGGTTGCGGCAGCCGCGCAACCGATTCAACGAATGCATTTTTTCGCGGCTGCTGTCCGGGGGGGGCGAATGAAACACCTGCTGCGGGTTTTGGGGGCGCTGGTGTGTTTGCTGTGTATCACTACGGCCGCACGCGCACAGACGGGCGGCATCCGCGGCACGGTCAAAGATCCCTCCGAGGCGGTAATTGCCGGCGCCAAGGTGACCATTACGGCGCAGGGCACCGGCGCGCAGCGCACCACCACCAGCCGCGAGGACGGCAGCTTCGAATTTGCCTCTGTTCCGGTGGCGGTTTACACGGTGGAAGTGGAGGCCACGGGGTTCAAGAAGTTTGTGCAGAAAGATCTGGCCGTGGACATCGGGCACGTGGCCGTGGTCAACGCCACGATGACCATTGGGCAGACTTCCACCACGGTGACCGTGGAATCCTCCAGCGTGCAGGTGGAAACCACGAGCACCCAGCTTGGCGCGGTGGTGAATGAACGCGCGGTTTCCGAGCTGCCGCTCAATGCGCGGGACGTCTATCAGCTCCTCCAGATCCAGCCGGGCGTGCAATCGCAGGTCGGGATTGATCTTTTTTACGGTAGCGACAAGCCGGGCGTGGTTTCTGTGAACGGCGGCCGGGGACGGTCCAACAATTACAGTGTGAACGGCGGGGAAGGGAACGACATGTTCGTGAACTTGCCGGCCATCCAACCCTCTCCGGATACGATTGATGAATTCCGCGTGCTGACGAATACGTTTGACGCGGAGTACGGCCGCAATTCAGGAGCCGTGGTGAACGTGGTCACGAAATCCGGCACGAACGAATGGCATGGCGACGTTTATGAATTCTTTCGCAACAAGGTGCTCAATGCCAAAGGCTACCTGGACACCACGAAGCCCGACGAAAAACAGAATCAATACGGCATCACGTTCGGCGGACCCATCAAAAAGGACAAAACTTTCATCTTCGGTTCCTATGAGGGCCGCCGCGCCCTGAAGGGCATTTCTTCGCAGCAGATTCAGCTTCCGAGTCCCCAGGAAGTATTGGGCGACTTTTCGGCGGGGGGGCCATTTGGCGGGACGATCAGCCCAACCATTGCCCATATCCTGGAGACACGCAGTGCGGGAGCATGCAGGGCTGCGCTTCCCGCATCGGCCCAGGCGGCATTAGACAGTGCGGACCCCATCATTACCCCAGCACCCGGCACGGCGTCGCCCACGTATGACATGATTTTCCCAGGCTCGATTATCCCTCCCGCGTGCTTCGACCCGGTGGCTCTAAACCTGTACCAAAGATTCGTTCCACAACAGGGCAACCTTCCGGGGAATCTCTTCCAGGGCGTGCCAAATTCGCTTAACAATGAGGACCAGTTTACGCTCCGGTTTGACCACCATCTCAACGCGGCTCAGACCCTCAGCGCATACTACTTTTTCGAGCACGACCACAACCTGGATCCCTTTGCGCGCTTCCAGCAGGCCGGCGCGAACATCGGGAATTTCGGAGGCATCACGGACCAGCTGGTCCAGCAGCTGACGGTGACCCACACGTGGACGATCGGAAGCACGTCGGTCAATGAGCTGCGGTTTGCCTACTTTAGGGAAGGGCAGGGGACCTTTAATCACCCGGTAAGAACCAATCTTGTACAGGACTCGTGCACGGGCGCTGCCAAGGCGTTCTGTTTTACGGGCCAGACCGATGCTCCGCTGGTGGATGCTATGGGCAACTGCTTGTCCAGCGGTGCACCGCCCACGGGCGCGCAGGCAAGTTGTCCGGCGAATCCCGCCTTTGGGATCACGCCCGGCCTGACGGCGGATCACGAGGGTGTGCCCAATGTCGTTGTGAATGGCGGATTCAGCATCGGCAATAACTTCGAGGGCGAACTCCCGCAGACTGGCAACACATTTCAGTGGTCTGACACTTACAGCAAGGTGATCGGGAAACACAGCCTGAAGTTCGGCGGAGACGTGCGTTATCAGAGGTTTGACCAGCAGCTCTTCTTCGACATTGCCGGGCAGGAAGTTTTCGGCAATACGGGTGCCGGCAACACCATTTCTTCCGCGGACTCGTATCCGAATTACTTCCTGGGGCTGGCGAACACTTATTCGCAGGGCAGCTCCCAGTTCGAGCGGATTCGAAGCACGTCGGTGTATCTGTTCGGCCAGGATAGCTGGAAAATCAAGCCAAACCTGACGCTCAACTACGGTCTGCGGTGGGAAGTGAACACCCCGCTCGCAGACGCAGGGCATAAGGTGGAAACTTTCCGCCCCGGGGAGGTCTCGACTGTTTATCCCTGTGCGCTTTCAGCCGCGAGCCAGGCGGCGCTAGGCGTGCCGACCCCGAATTGCCAGTCGGCGGGCGTCACTCCGGTCGGGTACGTGTTCCCGGGGGATCCGGGGGTGCCTGACGGCCTCACAGCAACCTACCACCGATCCTATGCGCCGCGCGTGGGACTTGCCTGGAGCCCAGACTGGAATGAGGGATGGCTCAAGACCCTTTTTGGCGGACCGGGAAAGAGCAGCATCCGGATGGGGTACGGGATTTTTTACAATCCCGTAGAGCAGCTTGTGCTCGAGCAGTTCAGCGCAGAGCCTCCATTTGGCGTGAGCCCGATTTTGTCCAACGTCCTGCTGCAGGCTCCGTACGTGGCGCAGGGCGGCTTCGTCAATCCCAGCGCGGGTGGAGGAGTACATAATCCACCGCGCGGGGTTCCAGTGGATTTTTCGCTGTTTCGGCCGATCGTCATGTTTGGAGACGCGCAGCCCCATATACGCTCACAGTATGCGGAGCAATACAACTTAACGATCCAACGCGAGCTTCCCGGGGATATCCTGTTCCAGATCGGATACGTGGGTTCGCAGGGACACCGACTGCTGGCTTCCTACGACATCAATCACGGCGACCCACAAACGTGCCTCGACCTCGATGCCATTCTTGCTCCCGCCGGGAGTGGAATTGTGCCTCCGTGCGGGCCGCTCAGCGCCGACCTTGCCTTCACCATCCCGGCAGGCATGGTGCTGACCCGGGATTTGCACCTACCGTATTCCGCCGGTGGCGGCGGGCCCATTGTTATTCCCTCGGGCACGACTGTGGGGCCGGCGGGAATCAGACTGGTCGGATTGCGGCGTTACTCCTCGCCGCTGTGCGATCCACTCACCGGCAATGGCTGTCCCGCCGACGGCATCCCTGTCTTCTCGAATATCTTCGCGCAGGATTCAGTCGCCAATTCGAACTACAACTCGTTGCAGGTGCTCGTGGAGAAGAGATTCTCCCACGGGTTGCAACTACAAGGAGCCTATACCTACAGCAAGTCTATTGACAACGCTTCGAGCTTTGAGAACGCTTTGAACCCGCTGAACTTCGCAGCTACGCGCGGGCTTTCTTTGTTCGACGCGCGGCACCGCTTTGTTCTCAGCTATTACTGGGAGATCCCGGTTCCCAAATATCAGGGTGCCAAGGGGAAGTTGCTGGACGGCTGGGCATCATCGGGCATTGCCACGTTCCAGGCTGGTTTCCCGATCCGCATCACGACGGGGAACTCTGTAGAGAGCGTAGACAACGAGTTGTTCACCAGTTCAGACTTTGAACCGGCAGGGCAGCCCAATCTCGTGCGGCCATTCACGACGCAGGATCCCCGCTCGCACGGCGGCTATGCATTCGATCCCACCCTGTTCGACAACACGCTCAATCCGGGGCCGAACGGAGAACTTTGCACTTTGTTGCCGGCAAGCCCGACGGGGGTGCCCTGTGGCACAATTGGAACTGCTCCGCGAACGGTTTGCTGCGGCCCGGGGATTAACGATTTCGACCTCAGCCTTTTGAAGACCACGCCGATCGGCGAGCGGGTAAAGACAGAATTTCGCACCGAGTTCTTTAACACCTTTAACCACACGCAATTCATTGGTGTGCAAGGCGACATCTCGCAGGGTGTTCAGTTTGGCAAGGTGCTGCGGGCACGCGACCCGCGGGCGATCCAGTTTGCGTTGAAGTTCATCTTCTGAGCTGCAGCACGGAGCCGCGGCGAGGAGAGGGCAATGCACGACGGTCTGGCAAAGGAAATCGCCGGGTATCAGCAGCGGACGGCGCGGTCGAAGCAGGCGCACACCCGCGCGCTAGGGCGCATCCCGCTGGGCGTGGCGAGCAATTACCGCGCCTATGACCCTTATCCGCTGTTTGTACGCGAAGGGAAGGGCGGCCATCTGTGGGACGTGGACGGGAACGAGTACATCGACTTCAACCTTTCGTTCGGCACTCTTATGGCCGGGCATTCCCATCCCGCGGTGGTGCGCGCCGTGGAATCGCGCCTGCGCGGGGGCACCGCCTACGGAATGCCTCACGAGATGGAATGGGAGCTGGCCGAAGAGATCTGCAAACGATATCCCGTGGACATGGTGCGGTTCGGCTCGACGGGCACGGAAGCGACGATGCATGCCGTGCGGCTGGCGCGCGCGGCCACCGGGCGCGACCGCATCATCAAATTCGAAGGCGCCTACCACGGCCTGCACGACGCCGCGCTGGTGAGCGTGAAGCCGCACCTGGAAGAGATTGGTCCCGTCGGCGACCCCACTCCCATTGCTGGCGGAGCGGGGATTCCGGCGAGCCACGTCGCGAACACGGTAATTGCCACGTTCAACGACCTGCGCAGCGTCGAACGACAATTCGAAAAATATCCGGGGCAAATCGCCGCAGTCATCTGCGAGCCCATCATGATGAACGTGGGCATGTGCCTGCCGCAGGAGGGATTCCTTGCGAGCCTGCGGGAGGTGACGCGGAAACACGGGGGGCTGCTGATTTTTGATGAGGTGAAAACCGGAGCGAAACTTGCCTGGGGCGGGGCCTGCGAGTATTTCAACGTGAAGCCGGACATTGTTTGCCTGGCGAAATCCATCGGGGGAGGGCTACCGCTCTCGGCGTTCGGCGCTGCGCGGACGGTGATGGAGCTGATCGGAAACCACAAGGTATTCCACGGCGGCACCTACAATACGAACCCGATTTCGATGGCGGCGGGACTGGCCATGTTCCGCGAAGTTCTGACGCGGGAGGCCTACCAGCACGTGGACCGGCTGAACAAGAAACTTCTGGGTGGCTACCAGCGCATCATTGAGTCCAGGGGTTTGAAGGCGTGCGTGGTGGGCGCGGGCGCGAATGGCGCGCTGATCTTCCGCGCTCAACCATTGCGGAACTACCGCGACTGGCTGGAAGTGGACTCGGAACTGTGGCGCCACTACTGGTTTGCGATGGTCAATCGGGGCGTGCTGGCGCAGCCGTATTGGTGGGACGAGCAGTGGACGGTTTCCGTGCAGCACACCGAGGCGGACATCGACCGGCACATTGCAGCGTTCGAGGAGGTCGCTCCAGCACTCGTGCAGGCACAGAAAGAACGCCAGCAGGTAGCCGCCGTCCGGTAGGAGGGCAGTTCCGCCTGTCGTTTACGTTTTCCCGCTCGGAAGCAGCCATCACGATGGAGCAGGCACCGCATGCCGCATGAATTCCCAATGGCCAGTTCCGCTGCGGCTCCAACGGCCTCGGGCGCCGAAGCGCCACACCTGAGGCGAGTCCTGGGCACCTGGGACCTGGCCCTTCTCTGCGTTGTGGCGGTGGCCAATCTGAACCTCGTCCCCGTGGTTGCCTCGGGCGGCGCATCGATGGTGTGGTTCTGGGTGCTGGCGCTCGCATTTTTCTTCTGGCCGCAAGGGATCGCCGTGATCGAATTCTCGAAGCGCTACCCGGGCGAGGGCGGTATCTACCTGTGGAGCAAGGAGCGGTTCGGGCCGTTTCACGGATTTCTGGCGGGCTGGTGCTACTGGACCAACAACATCTTTTACATCCCCACGTTGCTGCTCTACCTCGTCGGGATTGCCGTGTACATCGGCGGCCCCCACTACGTGGCGCTGGGCGACAGCAAGAAGTTCGTGTTCACTACGGCCATCCTACTGCTCGCCGCGCTAGTGGCGCTGAACGTGCGCGGATTGGGCCTGGGGAAATGGGTGAACAATGCGGGAGCGATCGGGACAGCCGTGGCTGCTGTGGTGCTCGGTGGCTTAGCTTTCTTGCTCCTTTCGCGGCATGGCAGCACGCTGGGCGCTTCCGATTTCCGCTTTGCGGGCGCGGATTGGTCCGTGTTCAACACGTTCGGGGTAATCTGCTTTGGCCTGGTCGGATTGGAACTCGGCTCCGTGATGGGCGATGAGATCCGCGAACCACAACGCACGGTGCCTCGCGGGGTGCTTTGGGGCGGCATCGCTTCCGGCGCCCTCTACGTGGGAGCCACACTGGCGGTGCTGCTGGCGCTTCCGCGAGCACAGATCGGGGCAGTACAGGGGATTCTCCAGGCGGTCACGTCGATGGCGGAAAGCGCAAACATCGGGTGGCTGGTCCCACCGGTGGCGTTTGTGCTGACGGTGTCCATTGCGGGGATCGCGTCCGCGTGGCTTTCGGGTTCGGCACGAATCCCTTTCGTTGCGGGATTGGACCGCTATTTGCCTGAATCGCTGGGGAGGCTGCATCCGAAGTACGGGACGCCGTACGTTGCGCTGATCACTCAGTCGGTGCTTTCGGCGCTGTTCATAGCCATGAGCTTTCTGGGCGCAACGGTCGAGCAGGGGTATAAAACGCTGCTGGACCTGGCCGTGGTGCTCCAACTCGTCCCGTTTCTTTACCTCTATGCTGCGATGATTGATCTGGCGCGCCGGCCGGAGGACGGACGGGGCCGGTATTCGAAGGGGATGCTGTGGTTTGCCGGGCTGTCCGGTCTGGTGACGACATGGATCGGGATGGTGGTCGCGTTTATTCCCCAACACGAAGGGGAGAGGCTGTGGATCTTCGAAACGAAGATGTCGGTGGGCACGCTTCTGTTCCTGGCGCTCGCTGCATTTTTCTATTTTCCCTTTGCACGCCGCAAGGCAGCCCTGCTGGCTGACGCCGGAGCAAGCGGAGCTGCGCCGGCGGCAAATCTCCCCGCCCCTGGAGGCACATTGTGAAGCGCTATCCGATGTACGTGAATGGACAATTCGTTGCCGCAAGGGGCGGGAAGTGGTTTCCCGTCTATGATCCCGCGACGGAAGAGGTGATCGCGGAGGTGCCCGATGCGAGCGCCGAGGACGTGGACGGTGCCGTCATAGCCGCGCGCGAAGCCTTTGAAAACGGGCCGTGGTCCAAGACGACAGCGCAGGATCGCGGCCGGGTTCTGTTTCGCCTGGCGGAGAAGCTCCGCGCGGAAACCACCCGGCTGGCGGAGTTGGACACCCGGAACTGTGGCAAACCGATCGTGGAATCGGAATATGACATCGCGGACGCGGCGACTTGCTTCGAATACTACGGCGGTCTGGCCACAAAGGTGATGGGGCAGGTGAACCCGGTGCCAGCCAACGCGCTTAGCCTTTCCATGCGCGAGCCGGTGGGCGTGGCCGGCCAAATCATTCCGTGGAACTACCCGCTGCTGATGGCCGCGTGGAAGCTGGCACCCGCGCTGGCCGCGGGATGCTGTTGCGTGCTGAAACCGGCGGAGCAAACGCCGCTCACCGCGCTGGAGTTTGCGCGCTGGTTCGAGGAGGCCGGAGTGCCTCCCGGTGCTGTCAACGTGGTGACAGGATTCGGCGAGACGGCAGGCGCCCCGCTGTGCACTCATCCGCAGGTAAACAAAGTTGCGTTCACCGGGAGCGTCGAGGTGGGAAAGAAAATTGCCCGCGCGGCGGCCGACTCTCTGAAGCGCGTCACGCTCGAGCTCGGCGGCAAGTCGCCGAACATCTTCTTCGCCGACGCCGATTTCGAAGCGGCGATCGACGGCGCGCTCTTCGGGGTGTTCATCAATCAGGGCGAGGTCTGTTCGGCGGGGAGCCGCATTCTGGTGGAGCGGAAGATTTACTCGAAATTCGTGGAGGCCATGTCGTCGAAAGCGAAGAGCATACGGCTGGGGCCCCCGCTCGAGCGCGAGACGAAGATGGGGCCGCTGGTTAGCAAAGAGCAATACGACCGGGTCACGTCCTATCTCGAACTCGGCAAGCACGAGGCCAAGTTGTGCGCCGGGGGCAACCGCCCCGCGGGCTTCGGCAAGGGCTTTTACGTGCAGCCCACCGTGTTTTGCGACGTGGACAACAGCGCGCGCATCGCCCGCGAGGAGATCTTCGGTCCCGTGGCAGCGGTGATTCCGTTTGAGAACGAAGCGGAAGCGATCCGAATCGCCAACGATACACACTACGGGTTGGCGGCCGCCGTGTGGTCGCGTGACATATTCAAGGCATTCCGCGTGGTGAAGGCACTGCGGGCCGGGATCGTGTGGGTGAATACGATGCAGCCGACCTACGTGGAAGCGCCCTGGGGCGGGTACAAGCAGTCGGGCTACGGCCGCGAACTAGGTCCCTGGGGCATTGAGGAATATCTGGAAACCAAACAGGTCTTCGTGAACCTCGACGAAGCTCCGATTGGATGGTACTGATGGGCGCAATTCAACTTCGCACCGCAATTCCCGGTCCGATGTCCAAGGAGCTATGGCGCAGGCGGCGCGAAGCCGTTCCTCTAGGCGTTTACAGCGCCACCCCCGTGTTTATTGCGCGCTCGGAGGGCGCACTGGTCGAAGATGTGGACGGGAACCGCATGATTGATTTTGCCGGAGGTATCGGCTGTCTGAACGTGGGCCATCGGGCACCGCGCGTTCTGGCTTCGCTGCGCGCGCAGATCGACCGCTATCTCCATGCGTGCTTCAGCGTTACGCCTTACGAGCCGTACATTTCCCTGGCCGAGAAGATGAACTCCGCCGCGCCGGGGGCGTTTCCGAAAAAGACGATGTTCGTAAACAGCGGCGCAGAGGCGGTCGAGAACGCAGTGAAAATTGCGCGGTGCTACACCGGCCGGCCGGCTATCGTGTGTTTCGAGGATGCGTTCCACGGCCGCACCCTACTCACCATGTCGCTGACCAGCAAGATACATCCCTACAAAGCGGGCTTCGGACCGTTTGCCGGAGAGATTTACCGTCTTCCCTACGCCTATTGTTACCGCTGCGCCTATTCCCTGAGGTTTCCGGAGTGTGCGGTGCATTGCGCCCACGAAATGAAAACACTGTTTAAACGAGGCGTGGCGGCAGAGACGGTGGCTGCGGTGATCGCTGAGCCTGTGCTGGGCGAGGGCGGCTTTGTCCCCGGCCCCCGCGAATTTTTCCAGGTGATACAACAGATTTGCCGCGAGAACGGAATTCTCTTCATTGCCGACGAGGTGCAGACCGGCATCGGGCGCACGGGCGCGGTGTTTGCCTGCGAACGGCTGGGGATCGAGCCGGATTTGCTGGTCACCGCAAAATCCCTGGGCGGCGGACTGCCCCTGGCGGCGGTGACGGGGCGCGCCGAGGTGATGGACGCGCCGGGCGTGGGAGGGATCGGCGGTACATTCGGCGGGAATCCACTTTCGCTGGCCGCGGCGCACGCGGTGTTCGACATCCTGGCGGATGAAAAGCTAGCTGTCCGGGCTGAGGAACTGGGGGAGCGATTCCGTGCGCGTGCCAATTATTGGAAGTCGCGCTGGCCGGAGATCGGCGATGTGCGCGGCCTGGGCGGCATGCAGGCCATCGAGTTGGTGCAGAATCCGGAGACGCGTGAGCCAGCCAAAGCGCTGGCAGAGGATGTGGCGCGCCGGTGCCACGAGCGCGGCCTGATCGTCCTTACTGCGGGAACGTTTGGGAATGTCATCCGGCTCCTCGTGCCGCTGAATATCCCGCGAATACAATTTGAAGAAGGGCTCGATGTGCTGGAAGGCGCGCTCGTTGCGGCGTGTGCGAAACAAGCGGAAACCGCGCCCACCGTGTAGTGGAGCAGCTCTCAGAGCCGTGTCCGAGATACGCGATTTCTTTCATTTGTCGGGTTGAGCTGCAGCCGGAGCGCGTGCTTCTGATTCCTGGAATCGAGCCCGCTGCGGCAGCCAGGGCGGTGTAAACTGGGACAGCGAGGACCAACCGCATGGCCACACAAACGACCGCGAAAACGAATGTATACGATTGCCCTATGTGCATCGGCGGCGGGTGGCGTTCCTCGGCAGGGCCCCGGGAAACGCTGTTGAACCCCGCCACTGCGGAGCCAATCACCACTGTGCCGTACTGCACGCGGGAAGAAGTTCGCGCAGCGGTGGATTCCGCCCAGGCGGCATTCGAGTCCTGGCGCCAGGTGCCTGTGGTAGACCGCGCCCACGTGTTTTTCCGTTACCGCGAATTGCTGCTGAAGCACTCTGAAGAAATTTCCCAGCTCACGACGCTCGAGCACGGAAAAACCCTCGATGAATCGCGGGCCTCGCTGGGCCGCGGGATTGAAGCCGTGGAATTTGCCACCAGCGTGCCGACGCTGTTGATGGGAGACACGGTGGGCGACATCTCCCGAGGCGTGGACACGGTGACAGTCCGCCAGCCCATCGGGGTGTGCGTGGGCATTCCGCCGTTTAATTTTCCCGCCATGGTTCCGATGTGGATGTATCCCATGGCCATCGCCTGCGGCAATTCGTTCGTCCTGAAACCATCTGAACGAGTTCCGCGAACCGCAGTTCGCCTGATCGAGCTGCTCCACGAGGCGGGATTGCCCCAGGGCGTTTGCAACGTAGTGCACGGCACGAAGGAAGTTGTCGATGCCCTTCTGGAGGATTCACGAGTGAAGGCCGTGTCGTTTGTGGGTTCGAGTCCCGTGGCGCGCTACATCTACGAAACCGCGGGGCGCAAGGGCAAGCGCGTTCAGGCCATGGGGGGTGCGAAGAATCATCTTGTGGTGATGCCCGGCTGCGACCTGGGTGCCGCGGTCAAAGCCATTGTGGGGGCGGCCTATGGTTGTACGGGGCAGCGGTGCCTGGCCACCAGTGTGGTCGTGGCTGTCGGGTCCGTGGCCGATCCCTTGATCGAGGAACTGAAGAAGGCCGCGGGGCAGATCGCCGTGGGCTCAGGCGATAACCCGAAGTCAGGGGTTGGGCCCGTCGTAAACGCAGCGGCAAAGGAACGCATTGAGCGATATATCGAAGAGGGGGAAAAAGAAGGCGCGAGGCTAGTGACCGACGGGCGCAAAGCGAAGCCCCATGACGGCACGCAGGGCTTTTACGTAGGCCCAACCATCTTCGATAAGGTGCGCCCGGAGATGCGCATCGCTCGTGAGGAGATCTTCGGCCCCGTTCTCTCGGTGATCCGGGCGAAAGACCTGGAGGATGCGCTGGGCATAGTAAATCGCTCAGAATATGGCAATGCCACTTCCATCTTCACGGGTTCGGGAGCGGAGGGCAGGGAATTCGCGGCGCGCGCCCAATCGGGGATGGTGGGCGTGAACGTGGGAGTGCCTGCGCCTTCGGCCTTCTTCCCCTTTGCGGGCTGGAAGGGATCCTTTTATGGCGATCTCCACGCGCTGGGCCGCGATGCAGTGCAGTTCTATACGGAAACCAAAGTGGTGACGTCGCGCTGGCCCACGCCCGCGCGGGAGCACAAAATCACCTTCTAGGCAACACCCGATATACGCTTCCGGCTCAACCCTCCGGGAAGGGACGGTTCAGGCTGCACCCGCAGTGCTATCTCGGGGAATCGTCTTGCAAGGAAATCTGCGAGGATCCCGGATCACACGCCGGCCAAAGCGCTGCTTTGGCGGCACACCGGCCTTCGTTAGAATTGCTGTTTCGCCCTCGTATGAGTGAGCAGCCAATCCTTTCGGCACGTGAAGCCGTAGCGGCAGCGCCTCCTGGCACCGGAGCTGCCGCGCCGCTACGCCCCTCGGGCGCGTTTCGCGCGCTACGGCACCGTAATTTCCGGCTGTTCTTCGCTGGCCAGCTCATCTCTCTGGTCGGGACATGGATGCAGTCCGTGGCTCAGGCCTGGCTGGTCTACCGGCTGACCGGGTCCGCGGTTCTTCTCGGCACGGTGGCGTTCGTAGGCCAGATTCCTGTGTTCTTTCTCGCTACCGTGGGGGGCATCGTGGCCGACCGTCATCCCAAGCGCCGCGTGGTGGTCGCGACGCAGACCTTTTCCATGCTGCTGGCATTCCTGCTGGCCGGGCTGACGATCAGCGGACTCGTGCATGTGTGGCACGTCATTGTGCTGGCGGGTTTGCTGGGTGTTGTGAACGCGTTTGACATTCCNCGCACGCCAAGCGTTCTTCGTCGAGATCGTAGGCAAGGAAGACCTTCAGAGCGCCATCGGGCTGAATTCTTCCATCTTTAACGGAGCACGAATCATCGGGCCTACGATAGCCGGAATTCTCGTAGCCACGATTCGCGAGGGCTGGTGTTTTTTTATCAACGGTCTCAGCTTTGTCGCCGTCATCGTCGCGCTGTTGATGATGCGCGTGGAAGAGCCCAAGACGCCGTCCGGCGCGCGCACCGCGTTGCAAGAGGCCGTCGAGGGTTTCCGATACGCCTGGGGCTCGCCCACGATTCTTTCGCTTCTCTTGCTGGTCGGACTGGTCAGCGTTGTCGGCGTCCCTTACACAGTACTGATGCCGATCTTTGCGGACCGGATCCTGCACGGGGGTGCGCGCGTTCTCGGCCTGTTGATGGGCGCTACCGGGGTGGGAGCGGTGATGGGCGCGTTGACCCTGGCGATGCGCCGAAGCGTGCGGGGTCTCGGGCGGCTTGCAGCTGTGGCAGCGGGCGGCTTTGGGGTGAGCCTGGTTCTGTTTTCGTTTTCGCACTGGCTTGCGCTTTCCATGCTTCTGCTGATCCCGGTGGGTTACTTCGTGATGCTCCAGATGGCGGCCACGAACACGCTCCTTCAATCCATGGCGCCCGACCATCTACGGGGGCGCATCGTGGCGATGTACTCGATGATGTTTATGGGAATGTCGCCGCTGGGCTCACTGGGCGCAGGGTTCACGGCCGAGCGGCTGGGCGCCACGGTGACGCTGGCCGCGGGGGGGGTCGCGTGCCTGCTTGGCGCGGCTGTTTTCGCACGCCGCCTGCCTAGTTTTCGGGCGGAAGCCCTTGAGAAGCTGCGTCTGACGGGCGCCCTCGAGGAGGAACGCTAGCATCGAGTCTTGCGGCCGCTTCAACTGGATAGACATCTCCAGGACTGCCCATCGGGCCAGCGGCGGGGCACGATCCCGCTGCGTGAAATGTCCACTCGGCGCGTATCCGGCGCGGCAGCGGGGGTTGTTCAGTAGGTGAAGCGGACACCGATTTGGGCTGCGAACGGGATACCTACCGTCGTTCCTGGTCCGAAAAAATCGCCCAAAGCTCCCGCGGGAACGCGCAATTGGTTAAGGCTGGTGATGGGAGTCGTGGCGGTGCAAGCGGCGTTGGCGCACAGACTGGTGATGTTACCCGCAGCGACCTCTGCAGGAGGGACGGGAAGCGCGCCGACATTGGTCACGAAATTTGCGCCGGGGTTGTTGCGGTTGAATAGGTTGAAGAATTCAATGAAGGGACTGAGCGTCATTCGATCGCGGAAGTGAAATGGCCGCGAAACGCGGAGGTCCATTTGGAGGTAGGGAGTGCCGCGCAATTGGTCGAGGGTAGTCGGCACGCCGCTCACCACGGCGCGGTCGTCCACGCCGTCGCCCAGGCCGGTGACGGGCGTCGTAGTGGTGAGGGTAAACGGCCGCCCACTTTCCGCTTGCGCGAGCGTCGTCAGCTCGAATCCGCCGGGCACTTGGAAGGTACCGGCAAAGACGAAGCGATGCGTCACGTCTTCACCGGACGGTCCGTAGTTACCGGGCCCGAAGGGATGAAGCGGATTGCAAACGCCGTCCACGTAATCAAACAGCTCGCCCAAAATGCAGCCCCAGGTATTGGCCCTGGAGAGCGTGTAATTGGCCACCAGGTTGAAGCGCTTCGAGAGGTTTCCCTGAAGGTGAATCATCATGGCGTTGTAGCTGGAGCGATTGTCGGAGCGATAGACAGTGATGTTGGGAACGTTGTTGCGCTGGCAGTCCACAACGCTCTCCGTCGCCGGACACCCGTTGCCGGGGGAAAAAAGAGGCGAGAACAGCGTGAAGCCGGCCTGATACTGGTAGCGGGCAAAGCTGTGATTGCCCTGTTCGTGAGTGTAATCCACGCTGATGAGCCAGTTGGGAGTGAAGGCGTGCTGCACACCGGCGGTGGCGTGAAGGGCGTAGGGAGTGCGGTAGCCCGGGGCAATGATCGCTCCCGATCCGACGACGGCTCCGATCGGGCCGGTCGTGGACGCCGGAGGCAGGCAACCGGGATCGCCGGGAGCCACGCAAACGCCGGGCGCTGTGTTGACGGCTTGTAAGGCCGGCACCCAGCCATTTTGCGCCAGGTCGTTCGAGTACAGGCCAGTGCCGAGGCGCAGTACGGTGTTACCGGATTTGTCCAGGCCGTAGGCGATCCCGAGACGCGGGCCGACCGCGCCGTTGAAATCGTGCGGGGCGCCGCTGACGAGGGGAATGTCGAGCGCCTTTAGTGTCAGATACGCGGGGTTTTCGAGCTGGCTGCGGCCCGAGGCGGTGAACAGACCGGAGCTGCGGTCGTACCGGAATCCGTAATTCACCGTCAGCCGAGGGGCCAAGTGCCACGAATCCTGGACGTACAGGCCCAGACGCTGCACGTTCTGTGAAAAGCTGCCGTCGCCTGCCGGAGCGGTCGTGCAGGTGGAGCCCGGATTTGCCATCGGCGAAGGAGTCGCGGAGCAAAGCGACAGGTCGGCCGTGAACTGGGCAGGATTGGCGAGGTAGTCCGTCGGATTTTCCGCGAACGCCACTATCGTTTCCTGACTGGCAGGGAGGGCCCCGCTCAGCACCGGTTCGTGGATGAAATTCACACCGAAGCGCACGGAATGCTTTCCTTTCGTGTGCGTGACATCATAGCGAAGTTGGTATTTCTCCTGGTTGCGCAGAACCGGAAACGCGCTGATGGGAGTGATGAATTGATTGTCGCCGAATGTTTCGAAACCGGAGATCGTTGCCGAGGTCGCAGTAAACGGAAACGCCAGCGCAAATCCGAGGTCAGAATTCCGCACAGCCGTCAGGTGCAATCCGCCGGCGCTGACCACGAACGACCCCAACCAAGAAGAGTTGAAGGTGAACTGGTTGCTGATCAGGAGGTTCATATAGTTGTTGTGCTGTTCGACGCCGGTAGAGGGCAGCGCGGCCTGTTCGACGAGCGCGTTGTGCGTTACGTAGTTATCAATCGCGGCGCGCAGAATCCATTGCGAGCGCTGCGATTGGGACCAGTCGAACCGTACGGTGGACAAATAATCGCGGAAGGGAATGCCCACACTGGCGGGAACCGCTATGGAATTGAGGCCCGTGCCGTTGACGATGACGAGGCCCATTTGCGCGAGCTGGGCAAGAGCATTGAATTGCGCAGTGCTGGCCGGACTGTAAGCGATGCTGGCGTCTTCGTGAATGTATTCGAGCGATGTAAAGAACCACAGCTTGTCGCGTACGACAGGCCCGCCGATGGCGCCCACATAGTTCTCACGCGAGAACGGCTGCTTCGGATTGGGCGCCGGATTGTCGATCGGAAACCGCGCATTTAAGTCCGAAGCTCGCCCGTAGAAAGCGGCGTCGCCATGGAGTTCGTTGCCTCCCCCTCGCGTGGTGATGACCACGGAGGCGGCAGTCGTGCGGCCGGTGTCCGCGTCCTCACCGGCGGTGCGGACGGCAAACTCCTGAATCGCATCGGGCGAGAAGTTCTGCAGGAATCCGCCGATGTAGTCGTCCGAATTGTCGCCACCGTCCACGGAGAGCTCATTGTTCAGGCCGGAGCTGCCGCCCGTGGAGACTGCAGTGATGCGCGCCTTGGTGGGGTCGGACGGCTCGACGGGCTCCGTGCCGGGCACAAGAAAAGAGATGTTGGCAAAACTCCGGCTGGCTAGCGGCAGGGTCTCGAGGTCATGGTGCGTCACTGCGCCGCCGAGCACACTCGAGGTCACATCCACCGGCTGCGTGGAGATTGAGGAAGCTAGCCCCTGGACGGTCACGGCGAGCTGCACGGCGGCCGGTTTCAGTGTTACGGTGATGACCCTCGCTGAGCTGACGAGAATCGAGACCTCGGTTCGGGCCTCGGCAAATCCAGCCGCGGTGATGACCACCTGGTAGTCGCCTGGAGACAGGTCCTCGATGTGGAATTCGCCCTGACTGTCGGACGCCGCTTCGCGCTGGACCACGCGGGAATCCACGGAGTACACCGCCACCTTGGCCGACGGCACACGGTGTCCGCTTGAGTCTTGGATGGTTCCGAACAGGCTTCCCCGAAAGTTCTGGGCCCAGCCTGACGAGCAACACAACAACACCGGAAGCAGGATCCTACGAATCTCTCGCACTCTCACGAAGTATTCTCTCGCCCGGACTCGACTTACCCCATGCGGTTGCGGCAGAAGAGAAGAGGGTAGGAGGAGCTGTGGAGTACTACCAGCAGTCGTAGTTCAATGGGCGTTCAGAGAAAGCGCTTCGTACCCGGTACGAAGAGCGCAGACATGTTACGTCCCTCGGCAGGCCGCAAGCGCAAGTGCGGCGCTGTTCCTGTCTCGCCTCAGGGGCCAAGAGATTCGGTGAGCGCCGGCATGGGCGGAAGCAGCTCAGGGCTGGGGTTTTGTTTCGGGGTTGGATGTGGGCGGGGGTGGCGCTTGTGCTTCTTTTGGCAGGCGAAATTCCTCGCGAGTGTCCACCGTGAAGGTGATGTAACTGCGAAGGGTGTGCCGGACGTGATACTGCCGTCCGTAAAGATGGACATAGAGGTCGGCTTGCTCCGGCAGCCAGAAGCGCCGCTTCGAAAGCTGGAATGTGACTGGGCCGTAGTCTACGGCGAGATGTTCTTGATCCAGGTGCAGAGGCGGTATGGGTTCGAGTAGATCCGTCTCCAGATGGAGCACCTCGAAGGTCAGTTTATCCACCAGGGCACGCCCTCTGAGGTAGCCCGTATACGTATTGCCAGCATCCACGAACACGTGCAAGCGACCTGGGCGATCCTGCTTTTGGACGAAGTGGATGCTCCAGCTCTCCTGTCCCTTCCACTCGGTCAGTCCCTCGCAACGAAACGTAAAATCTTCGAGGTATAATGGATGGAACACGAGCGCGAGTGCCACCAGTCCATGCACCACGGGAGGCGAGCCTCTTTCCGCCTCGGGCATGCTGCGGGCACGGTACTCGCTCACCGAGAGTTGACCGGTGCGCAGGGTGTGGATTTCTGCTTCGTAGTCAGTATTGATGTGCACCACGTGTCGCCCGTGGCCCAAGCCGTCGACTTCCTCTTGTGAGATTTCCTCGTCGGCGCCGACCTCGCCGATTCCGCCGGCCATCCGCGCCACTTCCCGGCTGACTGGGGGCAGAACCTCCAATTCGGAACATACAGCATTCGGAGCGAGAACAGGAGCTGAATCGTCCACGTCCGGCGGGGCCCACAGACGCGAGGGGAGTCGCGGTTCAATCAAGTCGTCGCTGACGAGCGCAGATTGTGCCTGTTCCAGGGACACTGGAGGCGGCGCTTCGAGAATGATGTTCTCGGGACGATCTTTGGCGGCGATAAGGGCATGCGCAGTAGGGGCCAGAGGCGAATCCCGTGCCACAGCCAGAAAGTCTCGCGCCGCCTGGACTGACTCGTCCGCGTTCCGCAGCAGGGAATCCGACAGGGCCAGGAGAAGAATGGGTTCGGGACGAACCTTGTGCTTGGCCGCCCGCAAAGCATGTTCGCGAGCACTTTCGTAGGCACCGGCGCGCAAGGCGGCGCTGGCGGCTGCCCACTCCGCCTCCCAGGAATCGGGGCGCATTCGGGTCAACATAGAAAAGGCTTGCAAAGCGCCCCTGTACTCGCCGCCGCGGTAGAGGATTCCGCCCAGGGCGCGTGCCGCGTCCTCCGATTCCGGATTCAGATAGGCGGCTTTATAGAAATACATGGCCGCCTCGTTCATGTCGTTTCTCCGGTAGGCCAGGACGCCGCCGAGATAATTGACGTTGGGATGCCCCGGGGCATTGCGGAAAAGCTTTTCGAAATGCTTCTCGGCTTCCGATACTTTCTTGGTGCGCAGGCTCTCGAGGGTTTTGGAATACAGAACGGCATCGCGCGAGGGCAGGGCAGGAACCCAACTCCCTCCGGGTGCGCGATCCTTTACCAGGGCCCGGAGATGTACGAGCACTCTCTTGGTACGGCCCGTGGAGTCGAGGACGGAGTCCAACTCCGTGGGGGCAAAACCTTCCGCAGCTACGCGCAGGTGAACGGGGCCGGGAGGAATCTTGCGAAAGATAGCGCGGCCCCTCTCGGCCACATCTGCAGTTTCCTCCAATTTGAGTTCACTGGCAGTGAGCCGGACGGACACGGCAACGGGCAAGTGTTCGCCGTTCGGCTGGCGCACCTCGACGAGCAGATTGCACGACTGGCTCGAATTGTTACTCGGAGGTGCGAGGTGACTCCTCGAGTCATTCAGCGGGACGGGCAAAAGGGGAACGGGGGGAGTCGACGATTGGTTCGTCCCCTGCACGGGGAATCGCCGGTGTTCGCCAGCAGTTTGAGTTGTCGCCGCAAGCGCAGAAGAGAAGGCTTGCGCGGAAAACAAAAGTAAGACCCCGATACCCACCAACATTCTCGCCCCCCGGGGTGCAAGCAGCATCATAGCTTTCCAGGAGTAAAATTGGCAACGGCACGGCTTCAACGCGAGGATGAGGGACCCTCCGCAGTTTGTACTGCATGGCCTCACTTGAGACCGGGCACACCAGCGTGCCGCAACGGAATTCCGTCTTCCTGGACGGCCCGCCCAATGCAGCGCAGCACGGGTCGGGAGGCAGGAGGAAGCCCGCGGACGTCACTCCCCAGGGCGCCTGACGGCGCTTTGAAGATTAACTTAGCGACATCGCAGCGCGTGCAGACCGTAAGCGTAGCCCCAGGCGTCGCAAAGTCCCGCCATGAACTGCCTCGCCTAAACTCAAGGCCGGCACCTCGCACAAGTATGCCTGGGCGCGCCCTCGTACGCAGGGAAAGGTAAAGGTGGAGAGGCCGTCAGTCTCAGAAGCAGCGTCGCAGAATCTCAGTTTTCTGGCGCATCCTCGTCGCTGGTCGGTTGTCCGGCACAGGTCATCTCCGAGACTGGAAACGCCAGCACTTTATCGAGGATCTCTTCGTTTTCTTCGCGCAGATCGAAAATTTCGGAGCCGGGCTCCAGCTTTCCGAGCAGTACCAGGCCGGTCTTCTGCGTCGGGATCACATCCACAACTGCGAGGAAGCCGCCGCCAGCCATTCCGTGAGCAGTCAGGAGGACTTCATTTCCAGCGTGGCACGCCAGCCATCCCGGAGCAAGTTGCAGATACCCGCGGCCGTCGGGGATTCCGGGCAACGATCCTGAGCCAATCGCCGCCGCGATTTTCAACATATCCCCGGCGTTGCCGACGAGACCTTTGCTGGGAATCGAGTACTCCGGAATCCCCCGAGTCATCAGTCTTATCATATCCACCCGAGCATCGGAATCCGTCCGCCTGCCGCTCAAGGTATTTGAAGCGACCTGCCCCATATTCCGTGTCAAATTTGCTTCTCCCGTCGTTCGAACGTCCTCGGGAGGAGCATACCGGAACAAGAGGAGTGTCGGATCGCCAGTCAGAGACAGCTTCAGGCGCTTGAACACTTCCGCCTCCATGAACTTGAAATAGGACCTTCCCGTAAGCCTCTCGATCACCTGACCCAGGATGTCGTAGTCGGAATAGGCGCTGAACCGTCCGCCGCCCGGAGCAAAGCGCACAGGTTTCCCTGCCGTGGCCTCTACAGCAGCGGAAAACGACTTCGCGTCGGGAGGAAAATCGGGAAGGCCACTCCGGTGCGCCAGAAGCTCTTCAATAGTAATGCTCCGCCACGCTTCCGGCAGGTTGGGCAGGAACTTGGACACCGGGTCGCTCAGCGACAAACGCCCCTCTCCCTTCAGAAGCAGAATACCGTACCCGGTCAGAACCTGGGAGACAGCTCCCAGCAGGTAAGGGTTCGAGGAATTATTCTGTCCGAAGGTGTACAGCGGGTCGTGTCCGTAAGCCTTCTGGAGGGTCACCTTGCCGTTGTCGAGCAATCCAACTGTCAGCGACGGAATGCGGTGGCGGGCCATCAGCTCCCGGATCGCCGAATCCAGGTCATCGCGAAGTTCCTTTTGTTCTTGTTGGCTGATCGATGAACTCTTGCTGTGGTTGTCCTGGTCGTCCGGTACGACTGTCCGCAGCACACCTAATTCCCATAAGCCGAAAGTCCGAGAGTCGAACTGCTCGGAAGAAGCAGCCCCCACAAGCACTAGCAGCAGGGCCAGGGTCACCACAAAGAGCGCATTGCTAAGCCGCATGCTAAACCGCCTTTCCAATGGCAGCCGTTCGAATCAAAGTCTTCGTCCGAAAGTAAAGCGTCTGGGCTGAGGCCAGTTCATACAGCAATTGGGTTCGCTTCAGGTGCTTGTTAGGCGCCGATAATCATTCTGGTCGGCTCGCAGGCTCTCAATTCTACCAGAAAAGCCCCTTGACATTTCTGCGAGCGGCGGTTTAACTCACAACCCAGGAAGTCGAGTGAACGCTTGCGGGGGAGTGGTGGATCAGATGAAAAATGCTCTTCGTTGGGTGGTAGTGTGCTGCTTTGCCGTGTGGCTCTTCGCGGACCGGCCCGTAAATGCGCAGACCGTCACGGCCACGCTCAGCGGCCGCGTCGTCGACACCAACGGGGGCGCTATCCCCGGCGCGGAAGTGACGGCAACAAACGCGGCTACGGGATTCTCCCGCAGCACTACAACCACCGGTGAGGGAGAGTACCTGATCACCGCGCTGCCGGCCGGCAATTACAGGGTCACGGCCAGCGCGAAGGGATTTAAGAAAGAAGCCAAAGCAATCACCCTGCAGGTTGGTCAGGCTGCCAATCTCGACCTTTCCTTGGGAGTCGGCGAAACTACCACTCAGGTCACCGTGCAGGCCACAACGGAAGTCACCGAACCCACGCGCACGCAGATCAGCACCGTCATCCAGGAGCGTCAGATCGAGAGCCTTCCCGTCAACGGCAGGGAATTCATCGATTTTGCCCTTCTCTCGCCGGCCGTGCAGATCGGCGATACAACCTCCGGCAGCACGGACGTGATCGTCGAGCCCGTCATCAAGCTTTCCTTCGCCGGGCAGAACATTCACTTCAATTTCATCGCCGTGGACGGGGCCGACGACATCTCCACCGTGTCGGGCATCCAGCGCGGCACGCCGCCGCAGGATTCCGTGCAGGAATTCCGCGTGGTGAACACGAACTACACGACGGATTTCGGCCGGGCCGTGGGCGGCATCGTGAACATCATCACGAAAAGCGGGACAAACGAGTTTCACGGCACAGCTTACGAATACTTCCGGAACAACGTGCTGGATGCCAAGAGCATCCTCGCCGCCCCAGGCTTGAACACGTTGCGCCAGAACCAGTTTGGGGTGGCCGCTGGGGGCCCCATCAAAAAGGACCGTACGTTTTTTTTCGCCAACTACGAAGGCCAGCGGCATGGCGAGTCGCCCTTCTACAATTCCGTCATCCTGAAGAACATCGGTGATTCCGTAAACCCCGCGCCGGGCACCATCAACTTTGTGAAGAAAAACGTTTTCGGCCTTCCCACTGAGCCCGCGGGACTGAACGTGCTGCGGACGGCGGATACGGACAACGGCTTTGCCCGTCTGGATCACAACTTCAACGACCGCGAGACATTCATGGCCCGCTATTACATCAATCATGGAACCTTGCTGAATCAGTCTCCGCTGAATGACGGCTTCGACCTGCCTTCCGGTTTCAAAAACAACCGCATCAACGATCAGTCGCTGGTCGGAAGCCTTACGTCCGTCATCACTCCAAACGTAATCAACCAGTTCCGCGCCCAGTTTGCCCGGCGTGCGTTCGATTTCAAAACGGCCACGACGCAGCCTCATCTGGAGGTTGCGAACACCTTTGCGGTGGGCGTGAATCGAGGCAATCCCGATTATTATCTGGAGAAGCGCGGCGAGGCAGTAGACGACCTCAGCATCAACCTCGGCAAAAACACGGTGAGCTTCGGCGGGGACTTCAACTACGTGGTTTCGAAGGAGTCCTTCCCGCTCTTTTACCCCTTCGAGGCCGATTTCGGCAGCCTTGCCGCGTTTCTGGGGACGGACGGCGCAGTCACGGGATGCGGGCTGGCGACCTGTCCCGATCCCTTCGTGATTTTCTTTGAGCGTTTCCAGGCCCCTGCGTTCACCGAGCCCACCCTCGCCAATTTCGCTCAGATCTATAAGGGCGGAGCGATTCCCAGCGCGATTCGCAATCAAGCGGAAGGGACAATCAATCACACGTACAACGGCCTGTACGTGCAGGACAAATGGCGCGCGACCAGCCGTTTGACCATGAATTACGGCCTGCGCTGGGAATTTGAGACCTGGCCGTCCGCGGCGCTGAACAACCAATACAACAATTTTGATCCACGCCTCGGCGTTGCCTACCGGCTGGGTGGCGGCTGGAACTGGACGGTTCGTGCCGGGGCGGGCCTGTTCCATGGAATCATTCCTGCGCCACTGCTAGGCTGCCAGATCCCGTCCTGCGGTGGCCAGACGAGATTTCCAGGCATCCCGAACCTGGACAATCTGAACAGCAAGACAGAACTCTTCGCCTACGCGGGCGAAGCGGCGGACACTAACGCCGCCCTGCAATCGCTGCTCACGACGGGCACCTATGCCGACGCGTCGCCTGTGCCCGCCTATGTATTCACAAACACCGGAACCGCCGGGCCGAATTGCTTCAACATGGCGGCTACCAGCCTCACCAAATGTTTCGACTCGTTTTTCGGACCGGCCACGGTGGTGCGCTTCGACAAGGACCACAGAAATCCCTACGGCATTCAAAGCAGCCTTAGCCTCGATTTTGAGCCGGCCAAGGACACGACCGTCAGCATCAGCTTCCTGCGTGTCAAGGGAGTTCACCTGGGCAGCTTCTTCAACGTGAACCAGCCCAACCCGCAACAATCCATTCTTGAGCACGGAGACTCGGGCGCGACCGCCGGCTGCAAGAATGGCTACTTCTTGGTTCCGTTCGGCTTGGCCCCTACCCCCGGCGGCCCATGTGGTTTTGCCGATGTGCTGCCATTCCCTGGCGTGACTCCCGGAGTGCCTGGTACGGCCTGCGAACTGAACGGTATCGTCTGCCCTCAGAACTACGCGATCTACTTCGAGGCAACCTCGCGCTGGAATTCCGTGTTCAATGGTCTCCTTATCAACGTGAATAAGCGATTCGGCAACCATTTCAGCACAGAAATCAGCTACACGTACTCGCATACGATTGACGACGGTCCCAACCCCAGTTTCGTTCTCGTTCCGCAGGACCCAACCAATTTCAGCGAGGAGAAGGCCAACTCGGCCGACGACATCCGGCACCGCTTTGTGCTCAACGGNCGTCCTGGCCTCGCCGACGAAAGGCAGCATGTGGTGGCGCGACTACCAGCTGAGCACGATCATCACGCTGCAGTCGCCCGAGTTTTTCACCAAATTTGCGGGGTTTGACGCCAACGGCAGCATCTTCGGGAACCAGCAGCGCGTGGGCCTGGAGGGCAGGGACACGTTCCGCGGTACGAATCTTTACACTGTCGACCTGCGCGGCTCCCGGACGTTCACCATTCGCGAAAAGCAAACGTTGCAAATAGCCGCCGAGGCCTTCAATCTGCTCAACCACGTAAACATCAAGTATTTCAACACCGTGTATGGCTCGGCGGATTTTTGCAACGTCAGTCCGGTGCCAGCCTCGTGCGGAGCAGGCCCGTTCTTCTTGCAGGGCTCGCCGAATCCGAACTACGGGACCCCGCGTGCCGTCTTCAACCCACGGCAGATCCAGCTAGTGCTGCGATATAACTGGTAACGCGAACCGGAACAGGATCCGCGATTTGCGAAAGGGGCTGCGCTGCATTCAGGCCGGGCAGAGCGCGCCGGGCAGCGGCTCCACAACGCGCCCGTTCAGGGCTATCATGTCCCTCCCTCGGATGACACGTCCGGCCAGTGCGGAGTTTCGCCGCGCGCTGTCGCGATTCGCGACTGGCGTTACCGTAGTTACCGTTGCGCAGAGAGAAGGCGGAACGAAAGGCATGACCGCCAACGCGTTCACCTCGGTATCGCTCGACCCCGCTCTCATTCTGGTGTGCGTGGATCTGCGCGCCCGCACGCACGCGCTGCTGAAGTCGGCACGGCATTTCGGCATCAGTGTGTTGGACGAAACCCAACAGGTTGTCGCACAGTTTTTCGCCCAGCCTCACGCGGACCCCGCACGAATGCCTGAACTGGGCATCCGCTTTCGCCATGAGGCCAATGGCGTGCCCTACCTGGAAGGCTGTCTGGCCCATCTGGTCTGCCGCCGGGTGGCCGCGCGCCGCGCCGGCGACCACACGATTTTCATCGGCGAAGTCGAGCACCTCTCCTGCCGCGAGGGCCGCCCGCTGCTGTTCTACAGCGGGCGTTATCATGCGCTGCCGAGAGATGCAGGCTAGAAAGGCCTTACGCCACGGAGGAAACGCGCATGCGCTTCGGCATTTACGCGGAGATGCAGACCGCCCCGGGAAAAGACCACGCGGAAATGACCTGGGAAATCTTGCGACAGATTGAGCACGCGGACCAGGTTGGATTCGACTGCTACTCGGTGATTGACCACCACTTCTTCCAGAGATTCTCGATCTCCGCCAATCCGCTCGCATTGTTCACGGCCGCGGCACAGCGCACCTCGCGCATCCGTTTCCGCGTCGCTCTGCTCACGCTGCCACTTGAGAACCCCATGCGGCTGGCCGGCTCGATTGCGGAGGCGGACATCCTGACGAATGGGCGGCTGGAATGCGGCCTAGGCCGCGGGCATGCCTGGCTTTACTGGCCCTCTTCGATGCCGCTCGAGGAGAGCCGGCCGCGCTATGAAGAGTCCATCGAAATACTGCTTCGCGCCTGGACGCAGGAGAGGTTTTCCTTTGAGGGGAAGTTCTACCGTGTGAAGGACGTGACCGTTGTGCCTCGGCCTCTGCAGAAGCCGCATCCGCGCCTGTTTACCGGCGGAACGAGCGACGTCACCTACCAGATGGCCGGCGAGCGCGGCTGGGGGGTCTTCGTGCCGCCGCTGCTGCCCTATGAAGTGCTTCAGAAGCCACTGCAAATCTACAAGAACGCGTGCGCCAGGGCCGGCCATCAGCCCGATATCGTTTACATCCGCCCCGTCTATCTCGACGACGACGAAGCGCAGATCCGCAAAGAAGTAGAAGTGGCGCTGCACAATTTCCTGGCCTTCAACGCTTCGCCCGTGGATTCGCTGCAAAGCGAAGAGCGGAAGGCGGAGCTGCGCGCGAAGGGCTATGGCTTCTACGCCAGCGGTGCGCTCGAATCCCTCACCAAACTCACGTACGACCAAATTGTGGAGCAGGAAATCGGCTTCATCGGTACGCCTGAGAAGGTGATCCGCCAGATCGAAAACCTGTGCCGGCAGGAGCGCATCGGGGAACTTGCCATAGTGTCCAATTTCGGCGGACTGGATCACTGGAAATCCATCAAGACCCAGCACCTGTTTGCAACAAAGGTGATCCCGCATTTTCGCGGCAACACAGGCTCTTAGCCTGTGCGCTCTTTGTTAGCGAGGAACGCGCAGTGAGCATCCGCACGCAGGCGTTGGCAGCGTCCGCCTTTCCCCGCCTGGGAGCTAGACGACTTCTAGTCCTCGGCGGCCTAGCTCTGTTTCTCGGCGGAACGATTTTTGGTGACATCTTCGCCGTGTTCATTCTTCACCCCAATGCCGACCGTATCGGCCAGGCGCTCGTGGCAGCGACCGCTGCTATCCGCCAGCATCGCGCCGAAGACGCGGGACGCAGCTTCGACGCCATCGGCGGGTTTCTGGAAAACCGTGGGACGAAAGTGGACGCGCACGCCCACATGATTGGCTTCGGCTATCTCGCGATGCTGCTGGCGATTCTATTTCCCTGGATTCGCCTACCGGAAACCACCAGCCGGCGGTTGGCCGCGCTGCTTATTACGGGTGGCGTCTTACTGCCGGTCGGTGTATTTGCGATTCATTACGTTGGGCTGGCATACAGCCCGCTCGCGTCCATCGGCTGGGCCAGTATCGTGGCGGACGCTGCAGGTTTACTGGTGTTAGTTGCGTGCGCGGGATTTCTCGTGGGCCTGTGGCGGCAGTGGCGCAGCAAGGAGCCGCCCGCTGAGGATGCGCTGCTCCGTGAGCGGAACTGGCCCGGGCGGGTGCTGATGGCCGGAGGGACACTGTTGATTCTCGCAGGATTCCTTCACGGCGCATGGTTTGCCGGTGTGGATCTCTACGCGCAGGAGCGGCAGGATCGCGACCTCCTCGCCACCATGGCGGAATCGGCCGCGCTCGACCCCGGTCCGGGGGTGATTCCTGAGCGCGCTGGGGCGGCACTCAACGCCTACGGAATCCTCCAGGCCGACCATGCGGTGAAAATTGCGGCGCACTCCCACATCATCGAATTTGGTCTGATCGCGCTCATGGCGGGCTTTTTCCAGCCTTTCGTATTCCTTAGCGAAACATGGAAGCGCCGCTGGGCGGTGATCCTGCTGATTGGTTCCTTGGCGCTGCCGGTTGCCGTGCTTGCGGAGTTGCGATTCGGATTGGTCGCCGGGGGAGTGGCCGATGCAGGTGGCGCGCTCGTGATTGCCTCACTTGCCGGAATGCTGGCGGGCGTGCTCCGGTACTCCGGCCGGCTCGACGCTCTCGCTGACGTTGTGGCTGGCCCTATTTTCGACAACCCCGGAGGCCGGCCGTGAAGCGTTCCCAGCAACTGCTGGCCGTCGCCGGTTTGGCTCTCGCGGTGTGGGCAATGGCGTATGGTTTCTACTACGCCGTGTGGGTCGAGCACCAGACACTTGACCATATAGGCGGATCGCTTGCCGGCGCCTTCCAGCAGGCCGCAGTCCGCGAAATGCAGCAATCACGGGCCAGTCTGAACGAGTATGCCCGGGCAAAATACGTTTATACCCGCGAAGTGGACGCGCATTCTCACTGGATCGGTCTGGCCATGATACTGCTCGCGCTCGCAGCCGTGTGGAACCGGCTGGCGTTCGGCGAAGCCGCGCGTGGATTGCTCGCTGGGGTCGTCATCGCGGGCGCGTACGGTTTTCCGCTCGGCGTGGTTCTCCAGAACCATCTCGGTGGGGGCGTCGGGCAGGGAATTGCGGTCGCCGGCTCCGGACTTGTGATTATCGCGCTCATTGCCGTTTCCATCGGCTTCGCGCACAAACCGTAACGGCGTGCTCTGATTGCCATTCCAATGCCCCAGATTCACCACAGGAATTCCAAACCTGATGCGATGGCAAACAGAGGAACCACCAAAACGAAGATCCACCCGGCGTCGCGCAAAGCCTGGTGTGGCAGTCCGAGAAACTTGGGCCCGGCATAAATCCCCACGGGGTTGGCCCGTGCCAGACCCAAGTTGACGCCCGCACCGCTCAAGAGAGAGAACGGAAGCAACTGCAGCAAGATCACGCAGAGGTAGTAAAACCCTCCGCCGAGACCCGGAAGGCGGCTTCGATGTTTCCCGTCCACCGAAACAATCCCGCCGATCCAACCTCGATAGAGCGCGACTGGGAATGGCCCGGTGGCCCAGTAGCCGGCAAGAGCTGTAGCCGCTGCTGCAAGAAGATTGCCCGCACCGTCAAGCACGGCTGCTTTAACTGGTTGGCCCTCGCGCAATAGTTTCACGATTTGGGAGGACTGCTGGGCGTTCGAAACGATCTTATCTCGATAATTTAAGGCAAAGGAACTGCCCGCGTGCACCATTACGAGGCCTGCGGCCAGTCCCAAGCCAGATGTCGCCGCCATGGCCAGGATACCGAATCGGGCTCTTCGCAGCGCAAGGCGGATGCGGCCCGGCCCCGTAACCCCGCCGGGCACTCGCGAATCGTGCGGCCGCGAAATGATATCCAGAGTCTCCTTTTGACCTGTACCGAAGCATGATCGTACACGATTATTCCTCTGCTCGCAGGTCAATTTGGCTCTGCGCTTCCCCGGGGTAGTTCGATATCGTGTGTATATGAGCCCACAACCAGCGCCATCTTCCCGAGCACAGGTGGAGCGCCTGTCGGAACGCGGCCATTACGACCGCGAGACAATCTACGGCATCCTGGATCAGGCATTCGTGTGCCACGTCGGATTCGTGGCCGATGGGCAGCCGTATGTGATTCCCACGAGCTACGGCCGCTCCGGCGATTCACTGTACCTCCACGGTTCCGCGGCGAGCCGCATGTTGCGGAGCCTGGCGGGTGGGGGCCCCGTGTGCGTCACGGTGACTCTGCTCGATGGACTGGTGGTTGCACGCTCACTGTTCCATTCTTCAATGAACTACCGCTCTGTGGTGGTCCTGGGCACGGCGCGGCTGGTGACGGACCCGGACGAGAAACTGCGCGGGCTTCGCGCTGTCTCCGAACAGATTTTCCCCGGCCGCTGGGAGGATGCTCGCCGGCCCACTGAGCAGGAGCTGAAAGCGACCAGTGTCCTCGCGATCCCGCTGAGGGAATCGTCAGCCAAAATCCGCACCGGCCCGCCGAAGGATGAAAAGGAAGACTACGCGCTGCCCATCTGGGCGGGCATCGTTCCATTGCGGGTCACAGCCGGGGCACCGGAAGCCGATCCTGGCCTGCCGGCGGGAGTCGCCGAACGTGTCCCAGAATATTTGCGCGCCTATCGCGCCCCGGGAGCAAGGTAGTACTGGCATTTCTGCCTCTCCGTCCTTTCATTATTTGGCGCCCGATTCTTGCCCCCAGAACCAGTACGCGACCGTTACAACGCCGAGCCACGGCAGCCCCGCTCCCAGAGTCGGCCGCATTCCGGGAACCCACCACGTGGTCACCAGGATCGCCACGAGCAGACCAGCCCCCAGCAGCGATGTATAGGGATACCCAATCATTCTCACGGGAAGCCGCGCACCGCCACCGCGCTCCCAGGCCGTCCGGAACCGCAGATGCGTAAGAAAGACCATCAGCCAGACAAACAATCCTCCGAAAAGCGCCACACCAAACAGCAGCACGTACGCGCGGTCCGGAGAAACCAGGTTCACCACAGTCGCCACTGCCAACCCCGCGGCAGTCACCAGCAAAGCCGGTACGGGTGCGCCACGCGCGTTCACACGTCCCAGGGCCTCCGGTGCGAATCCCCCGCGCGCCAGCGAGAAGATCATCCGTGTGGCCAGGTACAGGTTCGTGTTCATGCTGGAGAGTGCCGCAGTGACCACCACAAAGTTCATGGCATGAGTCGCCGCCGGTAGGCCGATCAGGTGGAACACGGTTACAAAGGGGCTAGCGGTTATTCCACCGCCGCCCGCGCCGATGCGATTCCACGGCACCACGCCGACGAGCACTGTAATCGCGCCGATATAGAACAGCGTCAGCCGGCCCAGCATCGAGCGCATCGCGCGGGGCACGGCAGTAGCAGGATCGCGCGCCTCTCCCGCAGTCACGGCGATGATCTCCGACCCGATATAACTGAAAATCACGAAGCAAAGCGCGCGCCATACGCCGGCTGCGCCGAGCGGCAGGAATCCGCCTTCGGAGGTGAAATGCGGTGAGCCGCTCGGCCCTCCGGTTCGCATTCCCGCAAGCTGCCAGGCGCCAAAAGCGATGAACATCAGAATGGCCACCACTTTGATGAGCGCAAACCAGTACTCGAATTCCCCGAACGCTCCCACGCTCCGCGCATTGACATAGAGAAGCGCCGCCGAAAACCCAACGATCCACACCCACTGCGGCACCTGCGGCCACCACCATCCGCAATAGATGCCTACTGCGGTGGCCTCTCCGCCGAGGGCAATCGACTGAGCCGCCCAATACGTGTATCGAACGGCGAAACCGGCCCAGCGAGACAGGTACAGCTCCGCATAAACGCCAAACGAGCCTGCCGCCGGGTGCGCCACGGCCATCTCTGCGAGCGCGCCCACCAGCAGCAAAGCAATGCAGGCGCCCAGTGTGTAGGTGAGGATGACCCCGGGACCGGCTTCGCGCACGGCGAGCCCGCTGCCGAGAAACAGTCCAGTTCCGATCGCCCCGCCGATGGCAATCATGGTCATCTGCCGCGTGCTGAGCTGCCGTGCGAGCCCCGCTTCTTGCTTTGCGAGGGCGAGGACGTCGGCCGAGGGCCCCGCGGGAGCCGAGGAAGAGCCGTCAGGCCGCGCAACTGGCGATGGATTCATCGCTGAGGCGATGGGCGTCCTGTGGCCCCGCGTAAGAATTCGTCCACGCCTTCGGTTAGCCGCCCAATGTCGGCTTCGTTATTGAAGAAATGGCAGGCCACCCGCACTCCGCCGATGCCAGCCGTGTAGCGCACCGAAATGAGCACACGATGCGCCAGCAGATGTTCCATCAGGGCTGCATTCCGCTCTGGCGTTCCCAGGCTAAACGTTACGATTCCCGCGCGCTCTTTGCGCTCGCGCGGAGTAATTATCGTGACGCCGATCCGGTCCAGCTTCTCGATCAGTGCATCGCCCAGCCCCCAAACCCGCTTCGCAATCCGCTCCTGGCCCAGCTCGAGGATCATCCGCAGCGATGCGGCCAGCCCGATTGCGCCGGGATAATTTGCGGTTCCGCCAGCCTCGTACCGCCGCGCGGCGTCTACATAGCAATAGTCACGCACGGGCTGAATTGAAGGCGTTTGGAAATAATTTCCCCACCCGCCCTCGGGCGTCTCTACCGCCAAATAGCCCGCTACTGGCCGGCGCAGTTCCGCCATGCGCTCGCGCCGGATATAGAGGAACCCGCAGCCAAACGGCGCATTCAGCCATTTGTGGCCACCGCAGGCCAGCAGGTCCACGGGCGTGGCCCGAACATCGAAAGGCACGGCGCCGAGCTGCTGGATCGCATCCGCCACAAGCCAAACCCCGCGATCCCTGCAAAGGATGGAGAGCGCGCCAATGTCCATCCGGAAGCCGTGGGACCACTGCACTGAACTGGCCACTACCAGCCGCGTCCTGTTCGTTATCTGCGCCGCAAAATCCTTCACGAGCAACCTGCCGTTGCGGTGCGGCACTACCGTGAGCTCGATTCCCATTTGGTCTCGCAGCTGGCACCAAGGCAGAGCCACTTCCATGAACTCCGGAGCGCCCAGCAATACCTGATCTCCCGCCGCCAAGGGCACGGCCTGCGCAGCGATCGCCAGGCCATGGGACGTGCTTTCTACCAGTGCAATCTCGTCCTCCTGGGCGTTCAGCAGTCGTGCCACGAGTGGCCGCGCAGCGGCCCTCTCGTCGTCCATGGCAATGTGGTTCAGCGTTGCTGATGCTTCCGGGCACGTCAGCACGCGCTGGAGGAAAGCTTCGATCGCGGCCACGGCACAACGCGGTGCAATGCTCACGCACGCCGCATCGAGGAAGGTCTTCTCCCGCAGCGCGGGGAACTCTTCGCGGATGGCCTCGAAGCTCACGCGCGGTAGCGGTTGCTCAGCAGGCGCACGCAGAGCCGGTAGGAGGAAGGCGAATCGAAATCACGGAAGATGGCGATATCGCGCACAGGGACGCGCAGAACTCGATGCGGCCGGTCCTTCCGGTGGACGACGTCGCGCGCGGTCCGGGCGCGGAGGAATTCGTATCGCAGTTCTGGCGCAACCAGTATCGGATGGCCGTCGCGGCCGTCCATCTCTGGCACCACGATTCTTTCGCCCGGCGAGCGGTGGCTATATGCCCACCAGAGCCGCGCCAGCAGGCCAGAGAAAAACAGCGGATAGTCCACGGGGTAGATCAGGAACGCGGCATTGCGAGAGACGTGCCGCAAACCGGCACGAAGTGAAGAAATTTGACCCTCCCGCCACCGGTCGTTCCGAACCACCACGATGTCGCGCGGAGCTTTCCACTCTGTCAACACTGCATCAGCATCGCTGCCCAGCACCACCACCGCCGGACCGAACCCGTGCGCCTCCGAACAGCAGCGCACGGCACGGTCGAGGGCAGTGCAGGTGCCGAATGGCGCCAGAGCCTTTGGAAACCGCAAACTACCCCGCGGACCGGCAGCCAGAATGATGGGGGTGATTTTCTCTTCTTCTGTGGCCTCCGGACGCTTTCGAATGCGGGGTTTCATGGCCACTGAATCTACCTCATTTTCCGCGACCGAAGCCACATCCGGTCACATCGGAGTCAAGACTTGAAGTTAGCGGCCGTGCTTGCGCGCTCGTCCGGTTCGAACTAGAATCCCGCCCCGCAGCGGCGCAGCCTACCGACTCCCGAAGCTTTGGGATCGGGTCCTGGCCGTGCTCCTGTTCCGCTGGCATAGATCCACAGCAACCCCGCCTCGGCGGGCAAGCACCGGAAAGGGAATCAGATTGATTCCGCACCCGTTCGAGTACTATCGGCCCGGAACTCTGGAAGGGGCCTCGCGCATCCTCGCCGAACTCGGGGAAGAGGCGCGGGTCCTGGCCGGCGGCCAGAGCCTGATCCCGCTGATGAAGCTGCGTCTCGCGCGCCCCTCGGCGTTGGTGGATTTGAACCATGTGCCGCGCGCTGACTACATCGAACCGCAAGACGGCCGCCTGCGCATCGGCGCGATGGCTCGCCATTCCGCCATCGAAGATTCCCCCGCCGCCGCCCGCATCCCCATTCTCCACGATTGCGCCGCCGGCATTGCGGACGTCCAGGTGCGCAACATGGGCACGATCGGCGGCTCCGTAGCAGAGGCCGATCCGCACGGCGACTGGGCCCCCGTGTTGATGGCGCTGGGCGCGGAGATTGAGACCATCGGCCCTGCAGGTGCACGAACTGTTTCCATTTCCCAGTTCATAACGGACGCGTTTACAACCGTCCTCGGTCCCGCAGAACTGGTGCGTGAAATTTGCGTGCCTGTGCCTGCTGCGCGCAGCGGGGGCGCCTTTATCGCTTTCAAGCGCTGTGCTCCGGTGTATCCGACCGCCAGTGTTGCCGTGCAGGTGCACATGGAGGACGAGGATTTTTGCAAAGACGCGCGCGTGGTGCTCGGCTGCGTGGGCCTCACTCCGATCGTGGCAACGGAGGGGGCGGCTGCTTTGCGCGAGCAGGCCATCACCCCGCATGCCATCGAGCGCGCCGTCGATGCGGCCATGGCTGCTGCCGATCCCCAGCCCGATCTTCGGGGTTCGGTGGATTACAAACGCCTGCTTGTTGGCGCGCTCACGCGGCGCGCCCTGCTCGCCGCTCTCGCTCGCTCGCGCGGAGAATACGTGGAGGTCTCGCACGAATATGTCGGCCGCTAGCGCCCGAGTCCGAATCCAGCTCACTGTCAATGGCACGCCCCGCCAGGTGGACATCGAGCCTCGCCGCCTGCTCGTCGAACTCTTGCGCGAAGATTTGGATTTGACCGGGACGCATATCGGCTGCGACACCACGTACTGCGGCGCCTGCACGGTCCTGCTGAACGGGAAGAACGTAAAGGCCTGCACTGTTCTGGCCGTTCAAGCGGATGGAGGCGAAGTGGTCACCGTCGAAGGCCTCGAGAAGGAGGGAAAGCTGGACCCGGTGCAAGAGGCTTTCGCGGAGTGTCACGGGCTGCAATGCGGCTATTGCACCCCGGGTTTCCTGATGTCCACGCGGGCGCTCTTGGCGCGGAATCCTCATCCCAGCGAGGCACAGATCCGCAAAGGAATCGCGGGGAACACTTGCCGTTGCACCGGATATCAGAACATTTTCAAGGCTATTCGCACTGCCGCAGGCATGGGCGGAAAATAAATGGCCTTCACCTTTCAGGGCGACTTTGTGGTGCCGCGCAACGCTGAGGAGGTCTACGACTTTCTTGCTGATCCGAACCGGTTCTGCCCCTTGCTCCCGGCTTTCGAGAATTTGACCGCGACAGACGCGAACCACTACAGCGTGAGCCTGAAGGTTGGAATCGCACACATCCGCGGCACGGCGACGGTCAAAATAACGCTCGAGGAGGCGCAGCGTCCGCGCAGGGCGCGGTACTCCGGAAAGGGCAGTGTTGGAAAAGGGGTTCTCGAGATCGGGTCGGGCTTCGAGCTCGACGCGATTCCGGAAGGCACGCGGGTGCGCTGGAACGGCACCTGCCAGGTCTTCGGGCAACTTGCCTCGCTCGCGGGCGGCCTGCTCGAGCCCCTGGCGAAGAAAAACATCCAACGGTTGATTGACAGCCTGCAGGCCGCGCTGGCACCGGCGCAGGAAAGCACAGTGCCCCCACAGAATCAGGGACAAAGCCAATGAGCGCGCAGCCACCAACACCGGGTTCTCAGGGAAAAGGCCGCTGGGTCGGCCAGCCCCTGAAGCGCCGCGAAGAGGGACGTTTGGTCCGCGGACAGGGCCTTTTTGTGGATGACTATAAGTTCGCCGGCATGGTCCACTTGCAGTTCGTGCGTTCGCCGTACGCCCACGCGCGCATCACGCATATCGAGACGGCCCGCGCCGCAGAAGGCCCGGGCGTTCTCTGCGTGCTGACCGGCGAGCAGGTGGCCTCGCGCGTGAATCCATTCATCGAGATCGGCCCGGGTTGCGAGGGGAAAATCGTCGACCTCCCAATGGCTGTCGGAAAAGTTCGCTACCAAGGGGAGCCAGTGGTGGCAGTGGTCGCCGAAACGCGCGCGGCGGCTGAGGATGCCTCCGATCTGGTGGAAGTGGACTACGAGCCGCTCGAACCGGTGATTGAGGCGGAAGCCGCGGTTAGCTCCAAATCGCTGCTCCACGAGCCTCTCGGCTCTAACGTCAATTGGCACGGTCAATTCGAGTACGGCGACGTGGCGGCCGCGTTCCGCGATGCAGCCTATGTCGTCCACATTCCCAAATTGCATTTCCACCGGTTTTCCAGCACTCCGCTGGAAACAAATGCCGTGGTGGCCAGGTGGAATCTGAAGGAAGAGACCATCCATTTTCTTTCCACCAATTCGTTCCCGGCATTTGCCGTGCAGTTCCTCTCGCCCGCGCTTGGCGTGCGCATTGACCAGATCCACATGGAGAGCTGGGACATCGGCGGGGGCTTCGGTATCAAAATCACCAGCTACCCGCAGATGGCAGTCTGTGCGCTGGCCTCGAAACAGCTCGGCGGGCGGCCGGTGAAATGGGTTGAGTCGCGGACCGAGCACATGCTTTCGAGCGCCCATGGAAACGAGCGCACGTTTCTCGACACCCGCGTGGCGCTGGATAAAAACGGAGTCATTACCGCCATCGACTCGCGCCACATCGACGATTNGCGCCTATCCGCGCTACGAGCCGCTGGGCTGCATCATCTGGGCCCAGGTTCTGCCGGCCTGCTATCGGTTCCAGAATTTCCGGGTTGATTTTTCTCAGGTGGTGACCAACAAATGCCCGGTGGGGCCCAACCGGGGTTACTCCCGCATGCAGCACCTGTGGTTCGTGGAGCGCTGCCTGGACATCTGCGGCCACGAACTGGGAATCCCGCCTGACGAAATGCGCCTTCGCAACTACATTCGCCCCGAGGAGTTTCCGTACACCACGCCCAACGGATGCGTCTACGACTCCGGGAACTATCCCAAGATGCTTGAGCTGGCGAAGAAACTCGTGGACTGGGACCGCTGGAAGCAGGAGCAGCAGAAGGCGCGGACCGAGGGACGATGGCTGGGCATTGGCATCGGCACCACGCTTGATTCTGGCACCAACAACTTCGGCCAGGCACGCATCATCAACGCGCATGTGCCGTACTCCGGGCAGTCGAAGGCCGCCATCGTCAAACTGGACATTTACGGCGAGGTGGTCGTGTACATGGGCTCGGTGCCGCAGGGACAGGGGCACGAGACCACCGCCGCGCAGGTCGTTGCTGAAGTGCTGAATATTCCGCCGGAGATGATCGCCGTCAAACCGGGTTTCGACAGCAATCAAAACGTTTATACCGGACACACCGGCACCTACGCGAGCCAATTTGCCGTCACTGGACTTTCCGCCATTCACGGCGCTGCGGAAAAACTCCACGCGGAACTGCGACGCCTTGCCGCATTCGCACTGAAAGCGGATGAATCCCAGCTCGAATTTGGCGTGGGCAAAATGGGCCCGGAGGTGCGCGTCCGGGAGACCGAGAAATCCATCAACTACTGGGCGCTCGCCAACCTGGTCAACGTGAACAATGCCGAGCTGCCGCAGGATATGGCGGACATCACACTGAATTGCCGGTATCTCTACAAAGCCCCGTTCACCGTCCCCGACATTGATAGGAAGTACGGCAACCTGACACTCACCTACGCCTCGCAGCTGCACATCGCCGTCATCGAAGTGGACCGCGAGACCTTCCAGCCCAAAATCCTGGCCTACGCCGCCGTGGACGACTGCGGCACCCAGATCAATCCCCGGATCGTGGCCGGGCAGGTTCACGGCGCCACGGCTCACGGCATCGGCGCCGCGATTATGGAATCGTGCGAGTATTCGCCGGAAGGGAACATGCTCACGGCCACCTTCAGCGACTACACGCCAATCACGGCTGCAAATATGCCGGACCTCCTCTGTGGCCATATCGAATCCCCCTCGCCGTTTTCCTACAACGGCGCGAAGGGCATGGGCGAGGGCGGTGCTGCCCCGGTCCATACGGTGTGCGCCGCGCTCCAGGATGCGTTATTCTTTTCCGGCGTGCTCATCCGCGATTCGTTTCACACCGGCGACCGCATCTTTGAGGCAGTCCGCCGCGCGAAATTCGGCGAAAGCCGCGGCGTCCGGGTCGAGCGCAGGGGTTGACGGGCCGGGGGTTCCGCGCGCACGCCCTCGAATGAGAGTGTCCAAACGCATTGCCATCATCGGCTGTGGCGCCATCGGCAGCCTTTACGCCGCGCACCTGGCACGCGGTGGCGAAGTGTGGGTCTTCACGCGGCGCCCGGAGCATTCGCTAGCGCTGAATGAGCATGGGCTGCGCGTCTCCGGCACTCACGAATTCCACGCGCGATTGCGCGCCACCTGCAATCCTGCGGAACTCCCGGATTGTGATTTTGGGATCGTGTCCACCAAAGCCTTGCAGACGGAAGAAGCCTTTGCTCCTGTGGCGCACAGGTTCGATCGCGGAGCCGTAGTCTCCGCGCAGAACGGGCTGGGCAGCGAAGAAATCCTGGCGCGGCTCACGCGCGGCTACGTCATCCGCGGCACGACGTTTATGAGCGGCACGCGACACAGCGATACGCACGTGCAATACGAACTCGACACGCCTACGTGGCTGGGCCCTTTCGAGCCCACGCACACGCCGTTCACGCTCGTGCAGGAGTTGGCCGATCTCATCGTGGCGGGCGGGCTGAAAGCCATCGCCCTCGAAGACGCGCGGCCCGCGCAGTGGTCGAAACTACTGTTCAATTCCGCGGTGAACGGCGTTAGCGCGCTCACTGGCCTGCCGCACTCCCCCCATTTCGCCGACCGCAGTGAGTTTTCCAGCCTGGGCCATTTGCTCTTTGATTTGCTCGAAGAAGGGAAGCGCGTGGCCGCCGCCCTGGGAGTCTCATTGCACGACGACCCTTGGCAAATGAACATGATTGGAGCGCAGACCAACCACCCCACGTCGATGCTCTACGACGTGCAGCATCAGCAGCCCACAGAAGTGGAATTCCTGGCCGGAGCTGTGGCGCGCGAGGCCGAGCGTGCCGGCGTCCCCGCGCCCCTCCACTCCGCCCTCTACCGGCTGATCAAAGGCAAGGAAGCTTCCTGGAGCGCGAGCGGGGGACACTGATGGGCTATCCTGAGGACACGCTGAAGCTCGCCCGCGTTCGCCGCGCGCTGGAAGAAAACCATCTGGACGCCGTAGTCGTCCGCGCACCGGACAACGTCTTGTATCTGACCAACTACTGGCCGATGAAGGGCTACGACCTGGCGATTTTCCCCCGCGAAGGCGACCCCGTGCTGCTGGTTATCGAGCCGCAGCACGCCGAAGCCAAGCGCACCGCCTGGACGCGCGACGTTCGCGACTTTCGCTTCTACCATCCCTCCGACCCGCGTCCGCCCACCGAGCGGGCGCTGGACATGGGCATGGAGGTGCTCCGCGAGTGCGGCTGGACAGGGCGCGTGGGCATCGAACTCTCCCAGAATTCCCAAATCTGCGACCGCATGGTGGGCGAGCCCACCGTATTCACCCAGCGTTATTTCGAGGTGTTTCGTGGCGTGGCCCGCGAAGTTGTGGACGCGACGCCCCTGCTCGCGACGCTGCGCAGCATCAAGACCTCGCAGGAAATTGAACGCATGCGCCTGGCCAACGAACTCGCAGCTATCGGCATGGAGTATGCCCGAGACCATATCCGGCCGGGGATGAAGGAGTCCGAAGTTGCGGCCATGATCGAGGGCCACATTCACGCGGTCGGGGTTGGTTACCGGGGCAAAGTGGATATGGCTCGGGCCTTCACGCTAGTCTGGTCCGGCCCGGGCATAGCTACATTTACTCCCACTTCGCACCGCCCTGTGGTGGAAAACGAGCCGACGCTGGTCGAAATCTGGGTTTGCGCCGACGGCTACTGGACCGACCTCACGAAAAACATCGTCCCGGGCAAATTGACCCCGCAGTACAACACGCTGCTGGAGCAATTGCTCGCCATTTTCCATCGCGCAGTCGCTTTCTGTCGGGACGGCGCCCCGTTGGGTGATGTGGATCGAATCATCCGGCAGGGCATCTCGGAAGCAGGCTATCCGGGTCAGCCTTCGCATCCGGTGGGCCATGGCGTCGGAGCACGCGCCCATGAGCCGCCCTATTGCCATCAGGCGGCTCCAGGCGCCATGCGCGCCGGGATGGTGCTAGCCATAGAACCCGGCCTGTATTGGGAAGGCGGCGGTGGCCTTCGATTGGAGGATAATTTCCTGATTACAACGGACGGCTGTGAGAAGCTGTGTTCGTATCCCGACGATTTCCGGCTCGCATAGCCGGGTCTGAAGCCCTCGTCTGTGGACGATGGGTCTCTGATGGAGGGTAATCTGGCCACACCCGCATTAACCGCAGACCGCGCCCGGGCCATCCTGAGTTCGGTGGACGAGCAGGCCGTAGTGGCCATGGCCTGCGACGTTGTGAACCTCTGCACGCCTACCGGTGAGGAACTGGACATGGCTCGCTATCTGCGCAATGCCTGGGAGGCCATGGGCTTGCGCGTGGACTGGCAAGAAGTGGAAGACGACCGTCCCAACGTGATCGCCACCTGGATCGGCTCGGGTTCCGGAAAACGCCTGATGTTCAACGGCCACATGGATACCTCGAACAGCGGCCGCGAACCGTATCTGACCGGCATCGGCTATAAACCGCAGGCCGTAATCAAAAACGGCATGATTTATGGGCTAGGCATTTACAACATGAAGGGCGCGCTCGTCTGTTACACCCACGCGGTGAAGGCCCTCCAGCTCGCCGGCGTGCGGCTGGCTGGCGACGTGATTCTCGCCGGCGTCGTGGGCGAAATCGAAAAGACGCAAGTGGGCCGGGAATTNTTCCGGAGCAGAGTACCGCGGCTACGGAGCGGGCAGCCATTATCTGGTCACCCATGGCGTGGTTGCGGATGCTTGCATTCTGGGCGAGCCTACGGACATGCAAATGGTACTGGGGCATTACGGATCTCTGTGGGCGCGGATCGTCACACGGGGTATCTACGTCCATACCGCGTTTGCCGCGGGGCGCCAGGAAGAGACCTCCGTCCGTCGGATGCACGACGTGATGGCGGCAATCTACGAGTGGATCCGGGACTGGGAGAAACGCGCTACCTACGGCGGCTGCCCCGGCACCGTGAATGTCGGCTGTATTCGCGGCGGCGCTCCCTGGCGGGCCAGTCGCACGCCGGCGGAGACGGAGGTCTGCCTGGACGTCCGCGTCCCGCCGACGATGTCCATGGCAGTCGCGCGTCGCGCTGTGGCTGATCTGGTTGCTGGGTTGCAGAAGCGCCATCCTGATTACGGCATCGAGTTTGATACCTACGTTTCGTGTCCGGGCGCCGAAATCGCCGCTGATCACGAACTGGTGCAGGCCGTGGAGAATGCGCACCGGCAGGTCATGGGCCGGCCGCCGAGACGCGACACGGTGCTGTGGAGCTCCGACGCGTCCGTGATCTCCCGTTACGGCATTGCCACGCTGAACTACGGCCCATCGAGCGGTCCTCGCGATGCCGAGGGGGAGAAAGTGGCCATCGAGACGCTGGTGAACATCACCAAAATCTACGCTCTCGCTGCCGCAGCGATCTGTGGAGTTGCGGGATGAAGGTTTTCGAATCCAGGACGGAATTGCACGTTCCCGCCGCTGAAATCGACCGGCGCTACGCCCTCCTCCGGGCACGGATGGCGGAGGAGCACCTGGACGCAATCCTCGTTTGCGGAAACCAGTACGCCGGGTTTGAGGGTGCAGTACGTTACCTCTCCGGATTCGAGATTGTCCACCGCTACGTCTATGTCCTCCTGCCTCTCGACGGGGAGCCTGTGCTCGTTTTTCCCAGCGAGGCGCGCTGGATCGGCGACAAGAAAAGGCCCTGGGTCCGGAAACACGTCTGGGCCGACATACCGGGCCAGTGGCTCCGGGATTATGGGGAATCGCGGCTGTGGAAGCGCGTGGGCGTCCACGGCATGAGCTACGTGATGCCCGTGCGCGATTACTGCCTGCTCGAGGGTGCATCGTTTGTGCTCGTGCCGTTCGACGCTCCGTTCGACCATGTCCGCGCGGTGAAGAGCGAATGGGAACTGGGAGCCATCCGCCGGGGCCTGGACATCATTTTCGAGGGCTTCTGGGCACTTGTGCGCGCCTACGAGCCGGGAAAAACAGAGGCGGAAATCATGGCGCCCGCCGTCGAGCGCTTCTTCGCTCGAGGCGCCGGACCGCGCATGATGAACATCATTCTTTCCGGCGAGCACGGGGAGGCCGAAGCATCCTTCAAAGTGCCCGGAGATCGCCGCGTGGCCCCGGACGACCTGCTGCTCTACTCGCTGGAAATTGGCGGACTGGAAGGCTACTGGGTAGAGTTTTCGCGCCCGCTGATCCGCGGCTCTCTCAGCGCGCGAACGGCCGAGATGGCAGCGGTGTATCCTGAAGCGCTCGAAGCGGCGCGCCTCAAAATGAAAGAGGGCGAACCCATCGCGTCGGTCCACCGCGCAGCCTCCGAGGTTTTCCTGCGCCGCGGATTCGGCCTGGGGCACCTCTCCGGGCATTCCATCGGGCTGACCATGATCGAGCGGCCGGCGATAGGTTCGAATGACCGCTCGCTGCTCCGCGAGAACATGGTTCTCTCCTTTCACCCCCAAGTTGTGGACCAGGACGGAAAAGTGTGTCTCTACACCCAGGACATGTACCGCGTGGGCCGAACGGAAGGTGAGTCCCTGACGGCGATCCCCTGGAAACTCTATCGCGGCGACGAGCGGCCGGAGGACTGAGCGCGAGCTATGTCCGGCCCGCGCATCTGCATCATCGGTTGTGGCGCCGTGGGCAGCATTTTCGCCGCGCATCTGGCGCGGCTGGCCGATGTGGAGGTCTGGGCCTACGACGTAAATGCTGAACACGTCCGCGCCATCAACGAGTCTGGCCTGCGGATTTCCGGCACGACAGAGTTCACTGCGCGCCTCCGGGCCACCTCGAACGCTGACGAAATTCCCCGCTGTGAATTCGGTATCGTAGCCACGAAGAGCGTTCACACGCGGGCAGCCATTGCCGCCGCGGCCCACGCGTTCGGGGATCGCAGCGCAGTCTGCTCTGTCCAAAACGGTTTGGGCAACGAAGAAATCATCGCAGAGCACGTCCGGCATGTCATCCGCGGCACTACGTTTCCGGCCGGGCATCTAGTGGCGCCGGGCCATGTAGCTTATGACATCGCGGGGAAGACGTGGATCGGCCCGTTCGAGCCTTCCGGCACCCCGATGATCCTGGTCTCCGCGCTGGCCGACCTGCTGAACCACGCGGGGCTCGCCGCCATCGGTCTTGCGGACGCTCGGGGCGCCCAGTGGAGCAAACTCATTTTCAACGCGTCCACGAATCCTGTTGGAGCGCTCACGGGACTGGATCACGGGGCAGCAACGTTTTTCGAGCCCACGGGCGCGCTGTTCGACGCTCTGGTGGACGAAGGCCTAGCCGTGGCCAAAGCACTCGGAATTACTCTGCACGACGACCCGAAACAGATGATTCGGTGCGCCGCCAACGCGCCCGGAAAACACAAAGCCAGCATGCTCCAGGATGCCGAAGCTCACCGGCTGACCGAGGTCGATTTCATGAACGGCGCCATCGTGCGCATGGGGGAACAAGCAGGAGTGCCGACGCCGCTGAATCGCGCCCTGTGGGTCCTGGTAAAAGGCATGGAACAATCCTGGTCAAATCCGTAGCCCGGCTGTGGGCCTAGTGGCGCGGCGCGGCTGCACCCGCAGCCACGGCAGCATTATTCGAAAGGAAGTGGCGCACGAGAATGACCGTACCATTCAAAATTGGCGTCCTTCAACTCAGTATGGACCCGCTCGGCGACACTGTTCGCATGGCGCAGGCTTGCGAGCATGCCGGGTTCGACACGTTCTGGCTCGCGGAAGCCTATCCCTGGTGGCGCAAGCATGGGATGGAAGCGCGTTCGTCCACTGCGGTGACGGCGATCGTGGCCCGCGAGACGCAGCGCATTCCCATCGGCTGGGGCATTATTTCGCCTTACACGCGCCACCCCATCCAGATTGCAATGGAGGCGCGCGTGCTCCAGGAAGCTGCCGGGCCGGGACGATTTCTGCTGGGTTTGGGCGCGTCCAAAATTTTCATGAAGGAAGCCGGGGAGGGTGAGAGCGGCGCGAAGACTGCGTCCCCCGCAGTGGTCATGCGCGAGGCCATTGATATCGTCCGCGGGGCTCTCGGTGGACAGGAATTTTCCTATGAGGGGAAGGCGTTTTCGGCGCAGTTGCCGCCCCTCAAAGCGGAGGCCCACTCGCCACGCGGATTGGTGCCCATCTACGTGGGAGCCACGGGCCCGGTTCTGCAGCGCCTCGCCGGTTCGCATTCCGACGGGCTGCTCACCGCCAGCATAACGACCCCTGAATTCTGCCGGTATTCTCGCGCGTTTCTGGAAGAGGGCGCGCGTAGAGTCGGCAAGGACCCCGCGACGCTCGATCTCGGCGGCGTCATCGTGGGCAGCATCGCGCGCAACAGCCGCAAGGGCAGGGAAGGCGCGCGGGAAATGGCCGCCATGTACCTGGCCAACAAAGTCCAGAACATTCGCGGCTCGGCGGATGCGCTGCTCGAAAAAGCTGGGCTCTCGCGGGAGGAGTTGCAGCCCATTGCCGACGCCATGGAGCGCGGGGGGCGCAAAGCTGCCGCTCAGGCCGTTCCCGACGAGGTGCTCCGCAAAGTGTGCCCGATCGCGGGAACTCCCGAGGACTGTGTCGCACAAATCGAACAGTACCGCGCCGCCGGCTGCACCCACATTCTGCTCGAGATTTGGGGCGAGGACCGTGCCGAACAGGCGCGCCTGTTCGGTGAAGCTGTCCTCCCACATTTTCGGAAGTAACCCTGTGCCTCGGCCCCGAACCGCCCGGGCTACGAGACCGGTCAGTGCCCACCCATCGAGTCCCGCACCACACCGTAGCTCGCGCCCCAGGTGTCCGTCATGTGGCTGCGGATTTCCCACAGCTCCGGGAAAAACCGCACGCGCTGACCCTCGCGGAGTAGTTCCACGGATCGCCCTTTGAGCGACTTCGCGCCCGTGCCGATGCTGCGTTCGACGAGCTGGTAGTGGCAATAGCGGAAACGCTGGAACAGTTCATCGAATTCGCATAGTGCCTCCGCCACAACGTAGGCGCCGCTGTGCGAATACTCCGAATTGTAGATTTTCTCGACGGAGAGGCCATGTTTCTCCAGGTAGTGGGCCTTGAACGTGTCCCACAGGTGCGGGGGCATTTTCAGGATCATGCGGAAGCCGGGGGATTCCTGCCCGCTCCCGTTTCCCAGCCGCAGGCGAATCTCCTGATACTCTTTCGGCGACATGGTTTCGAGCAGAGCGAGCTGCTCAATCATCAGCCGCAGCGCGATGTGTACCCTGCGGAAGAGCGTCACAACCCGGTTGGTGTTTTCCTGCGCCATGAACTCGTCCACATCCAGCAGCGTATAGCCGATCAATTTCATCCACAGCTCCTCGACCTGATGGACGATTTGAAACTGCAATTCGTCGCCGTTACAGAACTCGCGGAAGTCCTTTTGGCAGGAGAGGAGGGCCTTCGTGTTGAGATACAACTCGTAGTCCAAGGTGCCCTCTCCATTCATGATCGAGTAGAAGTGTTCCCGGTCCATGGTTTGCTCCCGGCCCGCGCACGGGCCTGCGCTGCTGAAATCAGGCGTGGATGGAACAGCAGTGGGCCACGATTTCGCGGAACTCGCTATCGGTGAGCAGGCCGCGCTTTTCGATACCGCGTTTCTTCACTGCGGCAAGCACTTCTGGCTTCTTCTCGGCGGGGATTTCGAGGCCCAGTTCGCGGGCTTTGATCGCCACGCTGTCCACGCCGCTCTTTTTCCCCAGAACGATCGCGCGGCGGGCATTTACCAGCTCTGCGGAAAACGGCTCGATGGCCTCCGGGATGTGGAACTGGCTGGCCACGGCGCCACTCTCGCGCAGGAACAGGTTTTCGCCCACTACCGACTTCCAGGGCTCCATCGCGTAGCCGCTGGCAGCTCGCACGCGCGTAGAAACCTCGCGGATTTTTTCCAGGCGCAACTCGACAGGAACGCCATAGAGACAGGTGAGGGCCATGGCCACCTCGGCGATGTCGGCGTTTCCTGCGCGTTCCCCCATTCCGTTGATCGTGGCCTGAATCCAGTTGGCTCCACCACGAACCGCGGCAACGGCGCACGCGGTGGCCAGTCCGAAATCATCGTGGCCGTGAAAATGGAGCGGGACCGCGGGGCCAATCCATTCGCGGACACGTCCGACCAGGAATTCGATGGCCTCCGGGCTGCACGCGCCGATCGTGTCTACCACCACGACCTCTTCCGCTCCGGCTTCCAGTGCGGCCAGATAGACGGCACGTAGATGGTCAAGGTCGGCGCGCGTGCCGTCCACTGGAAAGAACGCCACGCGCATGCCGCTCCGGCACGCCAGACGAACGGCATCGGCGGCGCGCAGCAGGGAGTCGGAAGCGGTGATACCGTACGCCTGCAATTTGATTGGGCTGCAGGGGATTTCGATTACTGTGGCTTTCGCTCCCAGCCGCCCGAGTTCCTCGATGTCGCCTCGAACGGCGCGGGCAAAGCCCCAGATCTCGGCACGGAGACCGGCGCCGGCGATCAGCCGGAACGCTTCCGCGTCGTCAGGGGAAACGCGCGGAAAGCCGGCTTCGATTCGGGATACGCCGAGTTCGTCGAGCGCGCGCGCCAGTTCTAGTTTCTGCTGAGGCGTAAGGACGACTCCGACCGTTTGCTCGCCATCGCGCAGAGTCGTGTCGTAAAAGCGCACCGGAGAGGGTGTCGTCCCATCCCGCCGGATGGCGGCTCGTTGATTCAACTGGCTGACCCACACTTTTCCTTCGGTGGTCATCTCTCCTCCCGGATCCGATTCTCCGTACTCAGGGCGCGCCGCCAGCCTTCGTGCCGTAGGCCTGCTCCCAGGAAATGACCGGATTCCGCAGGACCCCGATGCCTTCGATTTCGCATTCCACCACATCGCCGGGTTTCAGATACAGGGACTGGGGATCGGCACTGAAGGCGGCAACGCCGGACACGGTGCCGGTCGAAACGACGTCGCCCGCGCTGTAGCCCATGGGCGAATAGTGGGCAAGGATCTCGGGGATTGTCACCGCCATGCGGCTGGAATTGGAGCTCTGGCGCAATTGGCCATTGACGCACAGGCGCATGCACAGGTTTTGTGGATTTGGCATTTCGTCGCGCGTGACAATCCAGGGTCCCAGCGGGCAAAACGTGTCGATTCCCTTGCTGAGGCTGAACACGCCGGACTTCATTTCCTCTCGCTGGATGTCGCGCGCGGTCACGTCGTTGAAGATCACAAAGCCGCCAATGTAATCCGCGGCCTCCGCAGCGGAAAAATGTTTCCCCGATTTCTTGATTACGATGGCGAGCTCCAGTTCGTAATCCAGCTCGCGGGTCAGGTGCTCGGGATAGATGATGGGCTCGTCGGGCCCGATGATGGCGTCCACGTTTTGGAAAAAAATAATCCACGGCAGGACCGGATGGGAGAACCCGGCCCTCTGCGCTTCCTCGTGGTGCTCGCGAAAGTTTCCGGCGGTATGAAAGAACTTCTTCGGGATGATGGGGGCTTTCAGCCGGGCTTGCGCGGCAGCGTAAACGAGGGCCTCGCCGCGGGTGCCCGTAGCGCCGGCGGCCATTCCGGCCACGTGATGAAATGCGGCCTCTGCCGCCTTCAGGCTGGCATCGCCACCTTCAAAGAGCTGGCGCATGTTTGGAGGGACGCGAGCGGCGGCGATGCGTTCGCAGGCCTGCTCGTGTTCCACGTCTCGGGCGAACACCGCATAGGCGGCGTTCAGGTCCACGACCTCGCCATTCGGACGGACCCCGCCGATCCGGGTCACCGCGGGAGCGGATTCAAACGTGACAAGTTTCATCGGCTTCGCGTCCAGTTTGGAACGAGAATGCGCATGCGGCATTCATCTTAATCGCCGGAAGGCGAGGTTGTCCACGCGGGCTTGAGCGGGGACAGGTGGGATTCTGCGTCTCCCCCCTTTCGGAACGCAGCCACACGCTGCGATCACGCCCGCCCGCGAGTCACAGTTCGACCAGATGGGGCAGTTCCGAGAGGCTGGCGAGTGTGGCGTCGGGAGAGTATCCCAGAGCGTCCTTCGGGGCTCCGGAGCGGTTCACCCAAAATGTGCGGAACCCGAATACCCCCGCGCCGCAGATGTCCCAAAAGTTTGAGGAAACAAACCCGATGGCCGCGCGCTCCAGCTTGGTGCGTGTGGCAGCAAGCTGATAGACGGCGGGGCTGGGCTTGTAGATCTTCACCGCATCCACGCTCAGCACATGGGAGAACACGTCCCGCAGCCCCGCATTCTCGACCACTGCGGCGAGCATGCTCGGCGCACCGTTGGAGAGGATGAGCAGTTTTTGGCCGGAAAGTGCCGCGAGAGATTCACGCACTTCGGGGAAAGGCGCCAGGTGGAGATACTCGTCCATCAGCCGGCTTTTGACAGCGCCATGCAGGGCCAAACCGCGGGCCCGGCAGGCATATTCGAGGGCGTCGGCAGTGACGCGGGAGAATTCCTGGTACTGGACCATCAGTGAGCGCAGCCAAGTGTATTCGAGCTGTTTGGCGCGCCATTCGTGGCTGAGTGCGGCGCCGTGCCCCGGGAATTCGCGCTCGCACGCCTCAATCACGGAATGAACGTCGAATAGCGTTCCATAGGCGTCGAAAACCAGCGCTTTCATGTGCTTACTCCCCTTGGAAGTCCGGCAGAGCAGAACGGTCGGATACGTCACAAGTGGCCGTGATCTGCGTCACAGATTGCACCACGAAACCGATCAGAAACACACGCAAATTGGAGGGCCGTTCGCTGACGCCCCCTGAGGGTCCGACCCTCTGCTCGTGTTGACAACAACGGGCGGAATGCACATGATGGCGCCCTCCCCGGAAGGAGAAAGCTCATGGCCACACGTCCCCCTGTTTCCGAAGGCGAGATCAGCCAGCTTCTGCACACGGAGCGCCAAATTGCCCCGCCCGCAGCTTTGGCATCGCAGGCGCGGATGCGCGACTTTGCCGCCGAACATAAGCGCTCGGTGGATCGTACGGATGACTTTTGGGCGGATGTGGCCCCGGGAACTCGAATGGTTCCGGCCCTGGGACCGCGTGTTCGAATGGACCTATCCGACCTTTCGCTGGTTCACGGGGGGCAATGCAACATCACCTACAATTGCCTCGACCGGAATGTGCGGAGCGGCCGGAAGAACAAAGTGGCCTACGTCTGGACGGGAGAAGACGGAACCGAACGGCAAATTACTTACGGCCAGCTCCTGGACCTCGTTTGCCGCGTTGCCAATGGCTCAAGTCTCTGGGAGTTAAAAAAGGTGACCGTGTGGTGCTCTATGTTCCTCTGACGCTGGAGGGCGTGGCCGCCATGCTGGCCTGCGCCAGGATCGGCGCCGTGCATTCCGTGGTGTACGCAGGATTCAGCGTGCAGGCGCTCCGAAGCAGGATCGAGGACGCCCACGCGGAAGTCATGGTCACCGCTGACGCCGGATATCGCCGGGGCAAGGTGGTGCCGCTGAAAACCATTGTGGATGCCGCCATCGATGGGCTGGAGTTCGTGCGTAACGTGGTTGTGCTGCGGAGACAGAAGCCGCAGATCGAGCTGAGTTCGACGCGCGAGGTGGATTTTCGGGATCTCGTGAGCCGGCAATCCGCGGAGTGTGCTCCCTAGGTGATGGAGTCCGAGGATCCCCTGTACATCCTTTACACCAGCGGAACCACCGGAAAGCCGAAGGGAGTAGTTCACGTGCACGGGGGTTACATGGTGGGTACGTATTACCACATGACCCACTTTTGGGACGTGCGCGACGACGACGTGTTTTTCTGCACCTCTGACATCGGCTGGGTCGTAGGCCATTCCTACATCGTTTATGCGCCGCTGCCGGCCGGGGGCCACAACCTTGTTCCGCGAAGGCGCCATCGATTTCCCTCATCCCGCTATTGCCTGGGAACTCGTGGAACGCTACCGAGTTTCCGTGATGTTTACAGCGCCGACCGCGGTGCGCATGTTCATGCGCTTCGGCGAATCGCTGGTCACGAAATACGACCTGAAATCCCTGCGCTACTTCACTTGCGCTGGTGAGCCACTTAACCCGGAAGCCTACGAGTGGGCCTACCGCGTGCTC
>OCOJ01043880.1_pt3 | contig 55584 bp, 38 predicted proteins | sample 1539251 | NCBI WGS metagenome assembly OCOJ01 (sample SAMN01911457, study PRJEB22624) | soil metagenome | biome: Soil | place: Malaysia | collected 2012-04-30 | depth RA_metagenome m
TCAGGTAGCGATAGGCCTGCTCGCGCACGGTGCGCAGCATGGTTTCCGGCGTGTCGTCCGAGGTCATCACCAGCACCCGCGGCGGCCTGGGCAACTGGCGCACGAGCGCCAGCACCTCGAAACCGTTCATGCGCGGCATCCACAGGTCCAGCAGCACCAGGTCGAATTTCTTCTTTTTGATCAGCGCCAGGGCTGCCTGGCCATCGGAAGCCGTGGTTACGCCATATTTTTGTTTCTTCAGGAGCGTGCGCACGTAGGTGCGCAGAATGCGGTCGTCATCGGTCACCAGAATCTGTTTCACGATGCCTCCAGGAATCACACAATCGTTTCCGTCCGCGCCGGTGCGGCGCAGGGATGCGCATGGCGCGGACGCCGCTACGGGCGCGAACGGCCGCGGCGCAGCCGCTTTGCGCCCCGCCTTCCGGCCTGTGGCCGGCCGGGTCTGCGGCCACGCTTCCCCCCAGCCACCGGCGCCAGTAGCGCGCAAAGCTCCGCGACTTCCCTGGTAAGTGCGTTGAGTGCTCCGGCCACGCCGCGCAGCTCCCCGCTCCGCCCGAGCTGTTCCACCCGGGCCGCGGCCTCGCGCGCTCCTGGCGCGCCAAAATGTCCGACCGCCCCTTTGAGCGCATGAGCGCTGCGCGCCAAGGCCTCCGCGTTGCGCCGCGATGCCGCCCGGCGCACCGCCCCGAGCAGCCGCGACGAGTCCTTCAAGAACATGCGCGCCAGCGATGCGGCCAGCCGGGCATCGCCTCCGAAGCGCGCCGCCAGCGCCTCGCGTGACGTTGTGCCGCAGGGAGATTCGGCCAGCGCAGCCGCTGCCTGCGCCGGCGCCGCGGCAGTCTCCGACAGGGCATTCGCGACCGCCTGCTCCAGGGCCTGGGAGCTGAACGGCTTTACCAGGTGCCCGTCCATGCCTGCCTGGCGAATTTGCTCGCGGTCTTCCGGAGTGTCATGAGCGGTCATCGCCAGGATGGGCATTTTCCGGGCGCCACTGGGCGCCAACGCCCGGATGGCGCGCGCGGCAGTCAGGCCATCCATGCCGGGCATTTCCACGTCCATCAGCACGAGATCGAAGTCCTGCTGCCGTACCGCCTCCACAGCGGCCCGCCCGTTCTTCACGCCGGTTACTTTGTGGCCCCGGGCTGCGAGCAATTCCGAAGTGACTTGCCGGTTGATTTCCAGATCATCCGCCAGCAGGATGCGCAGTGGGCGAAGACTCTGCGCCGGTTCGCGCGGAGCTCCCGACGCCGTAGGCTCCTTGCGTTTGGCCTCCGCTCCGCTCTCCGGAACCTCCGGGGCCACCGCCAGCGGCTGCCCGGCCACGCGCGGCAGCCGGAACCAGAAGCGCGTGCCGCCGGAAGCGCGGTTTTCGCAGCCCACCCCGCCGCCCCAGCGCTCCGCCGTGATTTTGCAGAAATAAAGTCCCAGCCCCGCCTTGCCCGTGCTTTCCTTGCCCTTCCCAAACAGGCGAAAGAGATTGGCTGCGGTCACGCCTTCCGGCAGCCCCGGTCCTTGATCGTCCACAAACAGGCGCAGGAATTGCCCGTCCTCCTCAATGCCCACGGTCACCGTGGTACCCGCGGGGCTGTAGCGCAACGCGTTCTCCAGAAAATTGGTGAACAGCCTTCGCAGGCGGTCTGCCTCGCCCACCACCAGCCACGCGGACCCTCCGCCGAGTCGGGGATCCAGCGCGAGCGCGGCGCCCTGGCCGGCAAACGCCGCCGCATACTCCTCGACGACCTCTCGCGCGCACTTGGCCGCATCCACCCCCGCGGCGGACGCGCCACTTTGCAGCGCGGCCATTTCGCTGGCGAACACTTTCAGCACGTCGCGGATCATGCCTTCCTGCCGGCGCGTCTGCCGGTCGGCAATTTCCACCACTTCGCGCATTTTCTCCGGCGGCAGGCCCAGGCCGAGCAGGGAGAGGCAGCCGCGCAGCGCGGTGAGCGGCTGGGAGAGGTCGTGCACGATGCAGTGCAGCAGCACTTCCTTGGTCTGAATCTCCCGCAGCAGGCGTTCGTGGCCCAGCTTGTCGGTGCGCGCGGTCCGCAGCAGGCGCGCCGTCTCGTCGAAGCGTTCCTGATGGTTTGCCAGCAGCAGGATCCGGCGCCCATCCAGCAGAAACGCCTCCGCCTCGAGCGCCAGCTCGTCGCCGCCCGGGCCGCGTTCCATCCACGCGCCCGATTGCGCGCCCCGCGAAGCGCCGCCGGCAGTCCAGGCGGCTTCCGCTTCCGGCAGGAAATTCTCCAGGAAGGGTGAGGCATCGCCCGGAATGAATTTTGCCGCCCGCGCGTGATGCACCCCAAACGCGCGGGCAAACCATGCGGGCAGCTCGCCGACAGGCGTGAGCGCCCCGCCTCCGGCATCTTCGAACACCGCGTATCCGAGGCGTTCCAGGAGGGCGGGGGCAATAGCCGCGGCGTTCATGGCTTGCGCCCGAGCATGGCCCGTGCCAGTGACTGGAACGCTTCCTCGACGCCCTCTCCGGTCTTGGCGCTGGAGCGCAGCACCGTCCAGCCCCGCGCGCGCAGGCCCTGTTCCGCCTCTTCGGTGACTTCCCAGTCCACAGCCAAGTCGCACTTGTTCAGCGCCACCACAAATGGCGTGGGACCCAGCGCGCCCTGCACCCGTTCCTGCAGTTCCAGCGCTTTCTCCAGCGTGGCCCGGCGCGTGCCGTCCACCACCAGCAGGTAGCCGGATGCGCCGTTCAGGTAGGTCATGCGCAGCTTGCGGAAATCGTCGTCGCCTTCCAGGTCCCACAGCATCAGGGTCAATTCCTCGCCATCCAGTTGCAGCGGTTTCTTGTCCACCTTGACGGCCACCGTGCTCAGGTATTTTTCGTCGTAAAGGCTCTCGACGAAGCGGCGCACCAGGCTGGTCTTGCCCACCGCATAAGAGCCCAGCATGCACATCTTTTTCTTCAGCACAGGGGCCGCCTCAGGGTCTTGCGCCGGTCTGCGGCGCGAGGACGCGGAAGTTCACCGAACGGTTGATCTGCCGCTCGGCCTCGTTGCCCTCCTGCGCCAGCGGTTCATTGAAGCCCGCACCGTGCGCGGAAAAAATCTCCCGGCGCAAGCCGGCGCGTTCCAGCGCCTGGATCACGCGCGCGGCGCGCAACTGGCTGAGCCGCTGGTTGGCGGCATCCGGGCCGGTGCGGTCCGTGTGGCCTGCCACTTCCACGGAAAGCTCCGCGCCCATCTGTTGGGCCAGCATGTCCAGCGATTTCAGCAGGTCCGCGGCGGCATCCAGCGCCGCGTGCTGATCCGCGCGCAGCTCCGCAGACCCGACATTAAACAGGATGCGCATCGCCGCAAGCTCTCCCCGCTGGCGCACGAAATCGCTCTGCCCCGGCAGCAGCAGCCCGGAGGCATCCACGGCCTTCACGCCGGCCACCAGCGGGGCGCGCAAGGCCAGTTCGCGCTGCCATTCCTCAGCCGCTTCGCCGCGCACGCGCAGCACCCCGCTTTCCACCGCCAGCGTGACTCCCGGCGGAGGGGCCAGCACCGCCTCCGCGCGTTTGCGCACCAGGAGGTCATCCAGCGAGAAGTACGGGCTCAACTGAAATTCCGCCCGGGCAGGATTCAATCCCTGCGTCTCAAGAAGAGCAAATGGGTCTGCGGCCTGGGGATCGCGCAGCCCGCGAATTTCGTAGTAGCGCGAAAGCCATCCGCGGCTCCAGCCGGTAATCACATATCCGGGTTGTTCGCGCAGGCGGTCCACGAAGCGTCCCCAGCGCCAGTCCTGCACCGCCTGGACACCCAGCCACACGGCGGCCAGCACCAGCGCCGCTACCAGCCCGCGGACAAAATACGGCCGCGGAGGCGGCAGGGATTGATCGCGCCGCTGCGTCACCAGGCATTCAGCCAGAAGATCGTGGGTGGCGGCGAAACGCCCGGTGTCGCCGCTGAACTCCTCGAGCGCTCGCCCGAAGCGCGAGTGCAGCCGCTCCAGCAGCTCGACCATTTTCAGCCGGAAGTTCTGCGGCGCCTCGCCGCGGATGGCCACCGCCAGCAGAGCCTGCGGCCCCTGCTCCGCCCACACGTCCAGCTCGCCGAATTCGAAACTTTGCAAGAGGTCGTTCTTGGTTCCATGAAAGGAGTCGCGGGCAAAATCCTGCAGCGCGGAAAGCATGCTGGAGACCGTGTCCGGATCGAACGGGGTGGCATCCGGCGCGGCCACCTGCAGGAGCAGAAGGCCGGTCTTGCGGTGAATCAGGAACACCTGCTCCACGCGGAAGATCAAGCTGTGCAGCAGGGCCACTTCGCTGAACGGCCGGCCGGTGCGCAGGGCCTCAATGCGCCAGCGGATGCCCCGGATGGAAAAGCTGTGCTGCATGGCCTGGTCGAAGGCCTGCACCAGAGTGCGGAAGTATTCCGAGATGGCCCGGCGGATGGCCGGGCCCATGGCCGGAAACAGGGCCTCGGCCATGACCTGCGGATCGCGCTGCACGGATTCTTTGAGCGTGCGTTCGACGGTGGGACGGAAAGCCTCGGTGAGCGCCTCATCCGGGCCCTCCTGGGCCCGCAGTTGGACGGCATCGGGCAGCACTTCGCCCACGTCGCGGGCACGCTGCGCGGGATCGTGCACCCGCTCGCGCAGGGCGAGCAGCTCATCGCGCTCCGCGTGGAACAGGATTTCGCGCAACTCGGCCAGGGCCGGTTCTTCTTCCTCGGGGGCGCGAGGCCGCGGGCGGGCAGGATCCGGAGGTGCGGTCGAGTCTGACATGGTCGTGAAGCGCCCCAGCGTCCCGAAAGCGCGCACCTTGCGCCGCAGCCCTCCGGCCCGGCGGGAGGGCCGCAGGGCTGCCGGGCTCACTTCTCCGGCAGCTCGAATTCCTTCTTCAGGCGCAGGGAAACTTCCGCAAAAAGGTCGGCCAGCGCGACGCGATCGGTCAGCTCGCTGCGCAGCGACTGCGCCTCCTGGCTGAGCGCCGTGGAGAGCGCACGGTGCGATTCCTTGATCTCCGTGGAGAGCGACTTGAATTGTTCCAGGATTTTGGCGCGCAATTCGCCTTGCCCGGCGTTGAAATCGTCGTCGAGTTGGGCGATTTTCTTTTCGATGGCTTTGGCCGTGTCGCGCAGCTCCCGGCCCAGGTCCTTCACCGCCTCGCCGCGCTCGCTCTTCTCGCCCTTGATGCGCTGGCTGAGCGCCTCCGCCTCCTGCTTTACAAACGACTCCAGGGCATCCAGGCGCTTGCGCATTTCCTCCCGCAGTGCTTCCGCGTCTTTCATCAGGCGGTCTTCCAGGCGCGCGAAGCGCTTGTCATAGTCGCGCATCTGCGCGCCGAACAGGATGTCGCGGATCTTTTCGACGTTGGCGCCCTCGCGGGCCTCCTCCATTTGCGCCGCTGCGCCCTGGGGATCGTTGTTGGAAGCCATGATGCGCCTCTTCTTTCTTTTCTCCCGAGCTCCGGCCCGGAAAACCGCCTTCGCGCCTTTCGGCATGGGCCAGAGCCTACTACGGGCTGGCGTGCCGGAGCAATCTTGCGCCGCCTCGGGCGGCTGGGAGCCCCTTCGCCCCGCGGCGAGCCGCTATTTCTAACAAGAGCGCGGAGTCACGCGCTCTTTGAGGTGGTCCATCGGGCAAATCCACGCTCCAGCTCCAAGGAGCACGCTGCACGGGGTGGGGGCAAGGCATGCCGTGCCCCTGCAGGCTTGCGCGCTGGACAGCACGCCAAATCTGTCATCGAGTCGAGCATCGTGAGAAATCCGCGGCTAGATCTGCAGCTCCATGCCATCGGCGGCCATCACACATTCAAATTTCATCTCCCGGGACTTCATGTACTCCCAACTGGCGGAGAGGATGTTATCCAGCGCGATGTCGTCGTGCATGGGCTCGTGATGAAACAGGCAAACCTGCTTGACCCCGGCGGCGCAGGCGGAATCCAGCGCGTCCCGCCAGGTGCTGTGGCCCCATCCGCGCTTGTGCTCGTACTCCTCTTCCGTGTATTGCGCCTCGCGGATATAGACGTCGGCGCCGCGCACAAAATCGTCCAGCTGCCTGTCGAGCCGCCGGTTCATTTCGTTCTCCCCGGCCAGACGGCAATAGGGCTCGTGATCGGTAAGGTAGACCAGGGTTTTTCCCGCGGCTTCAAAACGGAATCCCACGGCCATCCCCGGGTGATTCAGCCCGAAGTGGGTAATGCGAATATCGTCCAGTTCGACCGGGCCTTCCAGTTCGTGGAATTCCAGCCGCCCTTTCAGGTCCCCGAGCTCCACCGGAAAGTAGCTGCCGTCCATCTGCCCGGTGAATACCTTTTCCAGGCTCTTATCGGCGCCGCGCAGGCTGTAGATGCGAACCTTGTTGCCGCACTGGTAGGCGGGCTGGAAGAAGGGGAAGCCCTGGATGTGGTCCCAGTGCGCGTGACTGACGAAAAGATCCACCTCCAGCGGCTTGGACCCGAATTCCCGCTGCAGGGCCAGGCCCATCTCCCGCGCGCCGGTGCCGCAATCCAGCATCAGGATGCGCGCGCCGTGGCGCACTTCCACGCAGGAAGTATTGCCGCCGTAGCGCAGCGTCTTCGCTCCGGGCGTGGCGATGGAGCCGCGCGTTCCCCAGAAACGCAGGTAAAAAGTGAAAGGCAGCGTCTGCGCGGCCGCCGCTTCATCGGCCAGCGTCTCGACGGCCACAAAGCCTTCGCACACCTTCTCCATCAACTCTTCCATTTCGTAGGGCTTGATCAGGTAGGCGTTGGCGCCCATCTCCATGGCTTTGCGAATGTCCACGGGGAAGCGTTTGGCGGAGGAAGCGATGATGTAGGTGTCGCGCAGTTGCGGGTCGCTGCGGATTTCCTGGCACACCGCATACCCGTGCACCTTGGGCATCATCAGGTCCAGCAGGATCACCGGCGGACGCTCGGCGCGCAGTTTCCCCAGGCCGGCCTCTCCGTCCGGTGCCTCCAGCACCTCGTATCCGGCAAGTTCCAGCCGCATCCGCGCCAGGCGGCGCACATCCGCGTCGTCGTCAATGATCAGAATTTTGCGGCCCATGGGTCAGGGAGCGGATTCTCTCACGCTGTCCCCGGAGTTTCCAGATAGGACCGGGTGACCGCCGGGAAGAAGCTGCCAGCGGATAAACAGCCCGCCGGCGGCGGGCGAAGCCTAGTACACGCGCAACACCACGCAATAGTCGTCCACATAGACGGCCGGATAGGTCTTTCCGTAGTCCGCCAGGTTGACGCGTTCCGCCGGGTGATGCTCCGCGACCAGGTCGCCATGAATGAAGATGTATTTCACTTTCTTCGCTGTAAGCTGCCGCTTTTGTGCCGCCATGTCTTCCGTTTCCAGGTTGTCCATCAAAGTCCGCGCGATCCGGCGGGAGAGCGTGGCGGCCACAATGGGCCGGTGATGAAACGTCTGGAACAGCATGTAGGCGTTTCCCTGCACGTATCCGCGGGGAAGGTCCAGGATGCCGAAATCGCCGTCTCGATCCGCGGCCAGGATGGCATACGCCCGTGGTTCGGCAATGTTGGTGCGCGGAAGCACCGAGGGGTAAAAATCCAGAAACACCGCAATGCAAATCGGGGCCAGCCACACCCAGGGCGAGCGCCTGCGCTCGCGGCAGGACTGGATGAGCAAATCCATCCCCATCCCGGCGCCGATCCCGAAGAGCAGAAACACGAACACGGCGGCGCGGGCTGCCGTACGCATATTGCTGAGGAACGGCAAGTGCTCGAGGGCCATCGTGGGCAGAACCAGGAGCGGATGGCCGTACACCTGCAAATAGGGGCCGCTGGCGAACATCATGAACACCAGGATCCCGCTGAGAAGAAAAGTCATTTCCGGAAGCTGCCGCCGCCTGCGGTTCCAGAACGCCCAGGCAAACAGCCCGGCATTGACCAGGCCGAGATACACCCGCACCTCAAATTCATACTCGCTGAAATGTGCGTAGACTTTCTTGCCGATGTCCGTGAACAGGTGATACGGATCGAATACGAAATAGCCCAGGGCATCCGCCGCCAGACCTGCGCTTCCGGAAGCGTAAACATCCGGATTCCTCCAGCCTTGCGCTACCATGGGAACCAGAATGGGTGAGAGCAGCAGCGCAGTCCCCGCAAGATTCGCGAGAATGGCCCGCAGCGGCCCGGGCAGCAGCAGCTTTTTTTTCTTCACCGCCTGGTAGACGTAGTAAAAAACCAGGAAATATCCGATGTACACCAGGTAATACCAGGAGGAAAGAGCGCTCAGGCAGTAGAGCGCAATGGAGCCCGCCAGATATCTCTTGCCTCCGGTTTCCGCCGCGCGAAGGAAACACAGCACAAAAAATGGGATGAACTCCATGGTGGTCACGTGCATGTGCGTGAGCATGTGCGACACATGAAACGGGCAGAACCCGAAGATGAATCCTGCCAGCAGGGCGGAGACCGTGTTTTGCGTGAATCGCCGCGCCAGGTAAAACGCGCCCAGGGCGGAAAGGTAGAGGGACGCGAGCAGCGCTCCGTTGTGCAGCGCCAGCAGCGCCGGTACATCCGTAGACAGGAAAAACAGCTTCCGCACCAGGAAGATCATCAGCAGGCCGGAGTAGGCGAAGGTGTGATAGTAGAGCGCGATTCCTTCCGGATAGCGGACGAGGTTTGTGTGGAAGAAGCCCGCCCCGCCGGCATCCCACACCTTCTGGCTGTACCAGGTGTTCCAGAAATCCTGCAGGTTGTCGCTGGGCGGGCCGATCAGGCTGGTGGTGAAAAACGGAGCATACGCCAGGAAATAGGGCAGCATGCAAGCCAGGTAAACCGCGCTGGCCAGCAGGAACAGGCGCACGCCGGACAGCCGTTCAGTTGGCTGAGAATTGCCCGCGGCTTCGCTGGATTCCATGCTCTCAAATTCCGCAAATTTGGCCGCGGCATGGGCACGGGGAATTCCGTGGCCCCACGTCTTTTCCGGTCCTGAGACTCATTTACACGGGAAGCCGCGCGCAAGCAACACAATTGCCCGCGCCGGTTGCGCGCGTTTTCGTCCTTGAAGCCGCCGAAGAGACCACGGCCGGGACATCCCGCCAGGCGCGCAAGCGGCTTGGCGATCCAAGCAGGCCGCCGGCCGCCGCGCCTGGGTTCACCTGCGGGCTCCTCGAAGTTCAGTACACGCGCAGGACTACGCAGTTCTTGTCGGAAGAGACAGCCGGATAGGTTTCCAAATAAGCCGGCTCGTCCACATGTTCTCCCGGATTGAGAACTGAAAAGCGGTCTGTGTGGAGGAAGATGTACTTCACCTTCTTATCGGTGAGTTGCCGCTTTTGCGCCGCCATGTCTTTCGTCTCCAGGTTGTCCATCAATGTCCAGGTGATATTACGGGAGAGCGTTGCTGAGACGATCGGCACATGATGGAACGTCTGAAAAAACATGTACGCGTTCCCCTGGAGATAACCTCGGGGAATATCCAGGATGCCGAAATCGCTTCCCCGCTCCCCGGCAAGGAAGGCGTAAGCGCGCGGACGGCTGACCGCGGTGCTGGAGAGCCCCAGAGGAAAGTAGTCCAAAAGCGCCAGCAGGCAGATCGCGGCCACCCAAAGCAGATGCCAGCGTCCGCGCCGCCGGCAGGATTCGATGATCAAGTCCAGCCCCGCTCCTGCGCCGATTCCGAGCAGCAGATAGACCATCACCACCGCGCGGGAAGCCGAGCGCATGAAGCTGGCGAAANGGCAGGGAATCGAGCAGGAGCCCGGGCAGGGGCAGAATGGAATGGCCGTAAATGTGCAAGTACGGCCCGCTGGCCAGCAGCATGAACAGCAGAATTCCAGACAGCAGAAAGGTCATCTCGCTGCGTGGTTGGCGTTCGCGGTTCCAGAAAGCCCAGGCGAACAGTCCGAGGTTTGCCAGCCCGAGATAAATACCCATTTCGTCGCCTACGCCGGTGAAATGCGAATAGACGGTGCGCCCGATGCCGCGCAAGAGGTGATGCGCGCCAAATACGAAGTAGCCAAGCAGGTCAGCGACGTACTCGCCCCTTCCGCCAGGATATAAATCCGGATTCCCCCAGCCTTCCCGAATCATGGGAACCAGGATGGGAGAGAGCAGCAGCGCCGTCCCGGCAAGAGTTCCGGCCACCGCCCACAGCGGCCTGCGCGGCAACCACCGCCTCTTCGCCATCGCCTGGTAGGCGTAATAAAACAGCAGAAAAAAGCCTCCGTAGATCAGGTAGTACCAGGAAGAGAGCGCGCTCAGGCAATAGAAGAACATGGAGCCCGCCAGGTGCGCCGGCCGCCCCGTTTCTACGGCTCGCAATAAGCACAATACAAAGAACGGCAGGAATTCGATGGTGGCCACGTGCATATGCGTCAGAAAGTGCGCGAGGTGAAACGGACTGAATCCAAAAACAAAGCCTGCGAGCAGCGCGCTGGCGGTGTGGCGGGTGAATCGCCGCGCAAGGTAAAAGGCGCCCAACGACGAAAGATAAATGGAAGCGAGCAGCGCGCCGTTGTGCAGCGCGAGGAGCACCGGGATGTCCGCGGAAAGAAGACAGGCCTTGCGCACCAGGAAGATCATCAACAGGGCGGAATAGGCGAAGGAATGATAGTAAAGCGAGGCGCCTTCCGGATAACGGACGAGGCTGGTGTGGAAGAACCCTCGGGGGCTGGTATCCCAAACCGTCTGGCTGTACCAGGTGTTCCAGAAATCCTGCAGATTGTCGCCCGGCGGTCCAATCAGGCTGGAGGCCAGACGAGGAACATAGACCACGAAGAAGGGGGCCATGCACAGCAGGTAAATAGCACTGGCCAGGAGAAAAAGCCGGATGCCGGCCAGCCTGGCAGCGGCTGCATGCGTGACCGGGGGTTGGCTGGCGGCCATGGCTCTCGAGTGCCGCTCGCGCACGCTCGGTGGATTGCTCGGAACGCCGCCCGGGCTGCGGTTTTTCGGACTCCACTTCCATGTACACGCGAACCGATTTCCGGGCAAGACAAATAACCGCCGCAGTTTCGTCCTGGCTCCAGCGGTCACGCTGGTTTTCTGCCGTGTTGAGCTATAATCCGGCTGCATCTGTTCTCACAGAAGGAGAAACGATGAAGGGCAAATCAGAAGTGGTCAGCGTGCTCAATGAGATGCTCCAGGAAGAGCTTTGTGCCATCAACCAGTACATGATTCACGCGGAGATGTGCGAAAACTGGGGGTACAAAAAGCTGAGTAAATACGTCAAGATCCAATCCATCGGCGAAATGAAGCACGCCGAATCGCTGATGGAGCGCATCCTCTTCCTGGAAGGCATGCCGGATGTGAGCAGCATGCCCAAGGTGCGCGTGGGCAAGGACGTGCCCGGCCAGATCGAGAACGACCTGAACCTGGAAAAGGGCGCCGTAGCCTCCTATAACCGCGCCATCGAGGTCTGCCGAAAGGCCTCGGACAACGCCACCGCCGATTTCCTGCTGGTCATCCTGAAAGACGAGGAAGAGCACGTGGACTTCCTCGAAACCCAGCTCGAGCTGATCGGCAAAATCGGCCTGCAGAACTACCTGACGCAGCAGATGGAGCCGGCCGGCGGAAAATAACCGCGCGGCGCCTCTCGGCCGCGCTCCGGCTGGCTCAAACGCAACACTAGGCCGTTGGTACCATTCCCGCCGGCGGGACGCGGCCCCTATTCTCGCCTGTAACTGAGGTTGCCGCCCGTGCCCAACGATTCGTTTCAGCCCCCCGGCCCGCAGCCGGTGAATACAGATTCACTCGGCCGCCTTGCGGTCCTCCTGCTCGCAGTGCTCGCCCTGTTCGGTTACTGCGTTTTTCGTCCCGGCGCCGTGCGCGCGGTACGCGATGAAGTTGGGCACATGCTGGTCCGGGAGACGCCGCCTGCCCCAGCCCCCGCGTCTCCCGCAAAAATTGCCCGGCGTGCCCAGGCCTCGCTCGATGCCATGACGCCCCAGGCTCAGGTGGAATTGCTGCTCGACGAGGCCACCCACAATGAGCAGGGCGCCCTGGAAGACCTGAACGCGCGGATCGGCTCCTGGTATGGCTACATCCAGATGACTCCGCGGCTCAATCAGGAGATGGAGCCCGCGCTGAACGCAAGCGATCTCGCCGTGCGTGCCGCCTCATTGGAAGTCTTTCTTGCGGTCTATGACGTGGCCAAGCAGCCGGAGGGCGTTTCCAGCCTCGAACAGAGAATTTCCGCGGAACCCGACGCGCGGCCCTGGGCGCTCTTCGCGCTGGGCGCGCTGGGCAACCGCGGCATCGACCCCGTCGGTGTGCTCCGCAAACTCAGCGATTACGCGAACGATCCCAGTGACGATACCCGCGCCTGGGCGGTGGAAAGCCTGGCCATCCTGGGCAGCAATGAGGCGCTGGACCCGCTGCTGGAATCCCTGCGGACGGATCCCTCGCTACACGTCCGCGAGCGCGCCGCCTGCGGTCTCGCGGAATCCGGAATGTTCACCCACGAACAGCGCCTGAGCGCGGTGCCACGGCTGCTGGACCTGGCGGAAGACGCATCGCTCGACGCCACCGCGCGCGGCTACGTGTTCCACGCATTGCAGGACATCACCCACGCCGGCCAAGGCGCAGACGTGCGCGCCTGGCGCGAGTGGTGGAACCAGCACGGCCACTGAGCGGAAGGACGCCCGCCTGCCGCGGCGCTACGATTTTCCGGCTTTTTCTTTTTGTTTGGCCACGAACGCGGCGTTCACTTCCTCGGATTTTCCGCGCGGAATGCTGAGCGTCTTCCACTCCGCGCCGGCAAAATGTTTGGCCAGCAGGATGATTTGTCCGATGTGGTCGGAGTAGTGCGACAGGGAACGCTGCACGGCGCCCACTACCGTATAGGGCTCGCTGCGGATGGTCACCGTGCGTTCGAGATCCCCGGGCCCCAGAGATTCCAGGGTGCCGATCAGAATCGCCCAGCCCTGCTCCCAGCGCTCCATCAGCGCGGCCCGTGTATCCTCCGGCCCGATGACGAATTCCGTATCCCGCCTCCGGCCGGGCTTCTCCCCGTCCGTGGTAAGAAAATCCGACCAGCGCGAGCGCATGTTGCCGGCGATGTGTTTCACCAGCACAGCGATGCTGTTCGACTCCACGTCCAGGGCAGCGAAAAACGCCTCATCCGGAATCTGCGCAAGGGCCTTCTCGGTAGCGCGCTTCAACGAACGGTATTCACGCAGCGTGGCATCGATCACGGCTCCGGGCATGTTCTCCTCCGCTTCTTCTCACGGCGCAGGCAGCGATTGTAGCGCCACTCCGCGCCCGTAAACGCGCCGCCCCCAGGCCGGGCCTGGCGCGCGCAACCGGCTTTGGCCCGCGCCTCCCGCCCGCGTGGCGCATGCTAAACTGCGCTTCATGAACGCCCGGGACTTGAAAATCGAGTTCGACCGCGACATCGGATGCGCCTGGACCCTGCCTTCCCGGCTCTACACCGATCCCGCGGTCCTGGAGCTCGAGAAGGAAAAAATCTTCAATCGCACCTGGCAGTTGGCGGGCATCGCGCGGCAGCCGTGCGGCGAGAGCGGCGGCGCGCCGCGCACCCTGGCGGATCCGGAATGCTATTTCACCGCGGAAATCGCCGGAGAGCCGGTGGTGGTGGTGCGCGACGGGGCGGGCGTGCTGCGCGCGTTTTCCAATGTGTGCCGCCACCGCGCCGGGCCCATCGCCGAAGGCGCCGGTTGCCGGAAGAATTTCCGCTGCGGGTATCACGGCTGGACCTACACGCTGGATGGGCGGCTCATCGGCACGCCGGACGTGGAGGGCATGGAATTCTTCGACCGCTCGGCCATGGGCATGGTGCCGCTGGGTCTGGAGGCGTGGAGCCAGTTTTTGTTCGTCAATCTCGACCGCCAGGCGCCGCCGCTGGCCGCGTTTCTGGAAGACATTCCCGAGCAGGCGCGGCGCTTCGCTGTGGAAACATTCGAATTCGCCGAGCGGCGTGACTACGTGGTCGAATGCAACTGGAAAGTTTACGTGGACAATTATCTCGAGGGCTATCACATCCCCATTGCGCATCCTGGCCTGATGGAGGAAATCGATTACAGTCAGTACCGCGTGCTCACCCGCCGCTACTCCTCGCAGCAGATTGCCCCGGTGCGGCCGAAGGCGCCGGGCACCGCCGGGGCCGCGCGCGTGTATGGCGACGCCGCAGGGGACGCGCTCTATTACTGGGTGTTTCCCAACCTGATGCTCAACCTCTATCCCGAAAACCTGCAGGTGAACATCATCGTTCCGCTTTCGCACGAGAAGACGCTGACCATTTTCGAGTGGTATTACCCCGATGCGGCTTCCCCCGCGGCCCGCGCGCACATGCAGCGCGCCGTCGAATTCAGCCACCAGGTGCAGCAGGAGGACATCCATCTCTGCGAGGCCGTGCAGCGCGGGCTGCGCTCTTCCACCTACGATCGCGGGCGCTACTCGGTAAAGCGCGAGAACGGCGTGCACCATTTCCATTCGCTGCTCGTGGAGTTTCTCCAGAGCTGAGCTCTCGGGTTCCGCAGCCACTTTTGTCGGAGACCCTGAGGTAGGAAGGGTCGGAGACCCTGAGGCAGGAAGGGGCCGCGCGCGCCGGAACGAACCCACGGTCAAAAAAAGCGCTGACCGCGGCTAACCCCGCCGCTCGAAAATCATGGGCATGCCGTAGCGCGGGCGCAGCGTGATAACCGGCCGCACCTCCGCGCGATTTCCCGGCGCCAGCCGCATGCGCCAGCGCTGCGCGAGCGTGGCCAGCAGCAGGATTCCCTCCATCCAGGCAAAGCCTTCTCCGATGCACACGCGGTTCCCGCCCCCAAACGGAAAGTAGGAGAACTTCGCGCGCGCCGCGCGTGCTTCCGGCGTCCACCGGCCGGGATCGAACCGCTTCGGCTCCGGATAAAAACGCGCATCGCGGTGGATCACCCACTGGCTGCAAAGCACCACGGAGTGCCGCGGAATTTCATACGGCCCGAACTGGTGCGGTTCGAGCGCCCAGCGGCCCACCGCGTAGGCGGGAGGAAACAGCCGCATGGATTCCGAGAGCGTCATTTCCGTCCACGGCAGCGCGGGCAGGTCGTCCACCGTGGGCAGGCGGCCGGCGAGCACGGCATCGAGTTCCGCGTGCAGCCGTGCTTCTGCTTCGGGATTCTGCGCCAGCAGGTAAAAGGTCCAGGTGAGCGCGTTGGCCGTAGTTTCGTGTCCCGCCAGCATCAGCGTGATCACCTCATCGCGCAGTTGCACGTCGCTCATGCTGCCGCCGTCGCCTTCCGTGTCCTGCGCCGCCAGCAGCATGGAGAGCAGGTCTCCATGGTCGCGGCCGGAGGCGCGCCGCTCCCGGATGATGCGATACACGATTTCATCCACGCGCCCGCGCGCGCGCCGGAATCGGCGCATGGCGGGCACCGGGAGTTGCTCGAGCAGCGGAGCGAACGGGAGCATCATCACGCGGAACAATCCCTGGAAGGTGTCCAGCGAGCCGGAGATTTTTTCCCGGTCCACCGTCAGGTCGTAATCGAACAGGGTTTTGCCCACGATGGCTAGTGTCAGGCCCATCAGTTCCGCGTGCAGGTCCGCGCGCTGGCCGTCGCTCCAGCGTTCGCGCCACGCGGCGGCGTATTCCGCCATCACCGCGCCGTAGCCGGCGATGCGCTGGCGGTGGAAGGCGGGCTGCGCCAGGCGCCGCTGGCGCAAGTGGAACTCTCCTTCGCTGGTCAGCAGGCCTTCGCCCAGCACCGGCTTCATGCTCTTGATTGCCGGGCTCTTCTCGAACTTCTGCGCGCTGGTTACCAGCAGATCGCGGATGTAGTCGGGATGGTTGATAAAGAACACCCGGCGCCACAGCGCGGGCAGGTAGACCACGTCGCCATAACGGTTCGCCGATTCTGCGAAGAGTTCCAGCGGATGGCGCAACAACCGGTAAAACACGGACGCGCCTTCCGAAACGGGCGGTCCGGGCGCCCGGCGGGCCGCAGCGCCGCCCTCGCCGCGCAGGGATGGCGGCGCTACCGCGCGCAACGATTGTCTGGAAGTCCCCATCTAAATAATCAGAGAAACAACACGGTTTCGATTTCCGCGGAGGCTGCAATGACCAGCCGATTTTCTCACAAAACACTCATCACCGGGCTTGTAGCCGTGCTGCTCATCCCCGCGGCCGCCGGCGCTCGAGAACCCGCGCAAGCGCCGGCCGGCGAAGGCGTTCCCGTGCAAATCACTGTGACCGCGCAGGGGAAACACCGAAAACAGGAAGTGCCACCCCTGCCCAAGGAGGATTTCCTCATTTACCAGGCGCGGGAGCGGCGCCCCGTGCTCAGCGCGGTCCTGCAGCAGGGGGAGAATGGCCCGCTCGATTTCTATGTGCTTATTGACGAGGCCATCAGCAATTCCGTGACGCTGAACTACAGGGCCCTCTCCGCGTTTCTCCGCCAGCTTCCTCCCGGCACGCGCGTGGGCGTCCTCTATGGCCTGAATGGAGCGGCGAATCCCGGCATTGAAGCGACCACCAACCGCGAAGCGGCCATCAAGGCGCTGCGCCTGCCCCTGGGCCGAATCGGTGCCGGCGGCGGATTCTTCCTTTCCATCGCGGACCTGGCAAAACGCATTCCCGTGGATCCCGCGCGGCGCCGTGCCGTGCTGCTCCTGAGCAGCGGCATTGACCTGTACCGCGGCGTCACGGACACCACTCCGTCGTTGAATCCCGACCTCGGCATGGCCATCGATTATCTGAACCGTAATAACGTCACCGTTTATTCGATTTACGTTTCTCCCGTTGGCCACTTCAGCACCAGCTTGTTTCTGGTGGCCAACGGCCAGAGCTGCCTTGCCTACCTGGGAGATGCGACCGGCGGCGAGGCCTTCTTTGTGGGATTGAACACCCCCGTGAATTTCACCCCGCTGCTGGATGATCTCTCCTGGCACCTGCGGCACCAGTACCTGGTGACCTTTCTGGCCAAGCCCCGCAAGAAAGCAGGACTGGAAGACCTGCGCGTGACTACGGAAGTCAACGGCGTCGAGCTGCGCGGCCCCTCCCAGGTCTACGCCCCCGCCGAACAGTAGCACAGGCTCCCGAATCCCGAAGCTTCGGGATCGGGACTGCCTGTGCGCCCCCAATGCAATCGATCCACCCTGCGCCTGCGAAGCGGGAAAGAGCCTGCGCACTTCGCTCTTCCAACCCTCCCGCTCATCGCCCTTCCATCCTCCGCCGAAACATCGGGAACAGCACGTTCGCATAGCGCCCCGGCAGCAGACGGACGATGCGGTCAATCTGCATCGCGTCCGTGCCCACGCGGATGCGCGGCTCATCGCGCAGGATGCCGCGCACGATGCGCGCCGCGGCCGCCTCTGCGGAAGTCGTGGCCAGCCTTTCGAATTTTTCCCGGTGCTCCGCGGCCAGTTCCGGACGCGCCTTCGCCCCCAGCCGCGCGCGCTCCGCAATCTGCGTGCGCACTCCGCCGGGATGCACGCAGGAAACGCGCACCGGCGTTTCCGCCAGCTCGTGGCGCAGCGCTTCCGTAAATCCGCGCACCGCAAACTTGCTGGCGCAGTAGGCCGCCTGGCCGGGATAGGCCATCAATCCGAAAATGCTCGAGACGTTCACGATGTGCGCCTGCGGCTCGCGCCGCAGGACGGGCAGAAAATGCCGCACGCCGTACACCGTGCCCCAGAAGTTGATGCCCATCAGCCAGGCGAAGTCCGCCTGGGAAATCTCCTCGAAGTTGCCGTGCAGCGCCACCCCGGCATTGTTGATGAGCAGGTTGACCCTCCGGTGCCGCCCCGCGGCGTCTTCCGCATAGGCCTGAACGGCGGGCTCGGAAGAAACATCCAGGACGTGCGCGGTGATCAGCGGGTCCGTGGACCTGCGTCCCTCCGCCTGCGGCCCCGGCACAGAGGGATAGATGAGCCGCACGGTCGCTTCCAGTCCCGCCGCGTCGCAATCGGCCAGCGCCAGCGCCATCCCCTCCTGCGCCAGGCGCACGGCCAGCGCGCGGCCAATGCCGCTCCCCGCGCCGGTGATGGCCGCCACGGCGCCGCGTAGCGGCCGCATCAGTATTCCTCCCAATGGGGATTCTCGTGCGGTGTCCGCGCCATGGCACTGTAGCCCCGGTCCCGCCGCGGGCGGGACCGGGGGGCCGTTGCGAAGCCCGTTCCGGCCCTGTAGCGCGGGGCGCCAGCCCCGCGGTTCGTTCCGGTGCTCGTTCTGTCGCTCGTTCCGAAGCTCCTTCCGCCGTTCGCTCGGTTGCCGCGACCCGTTCCCGCTCCGGCAGCGATCGGCGCGCAGCGGTCTCGAGTATGGCTCGGTGTGTTCATGGGCGCGTCTCGCAAGCATCATACTGCGAGTCATGGGATTGCCGGAGGAGGCAAAGCGCAACAGGCAAGAGTGCCTGTGCTACCCGGCGGGCGAAATAAACCCGACGAATTTTTCGATTTTATACCGGGCTGACAGGCGCGGCTTCTTCCGCTACGCTCGCGACATCTTTACGGGCTGCATACAACACTTCGACCTACGGCGGCTGCGGCTCGCCCGCGGCAGNTTTTCGGTGGATCACGTCCCCGCGCAAACCCTGCCCACAGCTCCTCACTGTTCACACTGGTGCAAAACAAGCGCTCAATCCCGCCTGTTTTCACACGCTTCCGCAAAAACCGGGGAGGGGGTATCGACGGCGAAGCGAAAGCGATGCGCGGAGGGGTGTACACTCCTCGCCGGCGGAAACCCCAATGCCGATTCCGCACGTCCACTTGCAGGAGAGCTGTGTTCCGGAGATAAGAATATGATGCGATTGCGCAATTCCGTGGCGGCACGATTCCTGGAGATTCCGCGGCGGTCCGCCGCTCTGGCCTGTTTGCTCCTGGCTGGGGCGCTTCCGGCGCTCGCGCCGGCCGAGCTACACGCCGCCGCTGCGCCTGCACGGCCGAGTCCTTCCGAACGCCTCCAGGGACTGGCGAAGACCATGATCTTCGAGTGGGCCAGGCTGCATCCCATCACCGCTACCTTTCTCGGCTTGAGCGACGAAGATGGCCAGCTCGATACGCCATCGGAAGCGGAGAATGCCCGCGACCTGGCGATGATCCGCGGCTGGCAGAAAGAGCTCGATGCCATCCCCCTCGACGGCGCTTCCCTTACGGACCGCGACGACGCCAAGCTGCTCCGCGCGCAACTGATTGGCTGGGAGCGGCAGTACACGGTCTACAAGACCTATGAAAAGGACCCCTCGGCGCCGTCCCTGGCCATCCTCGGCGCTATCTACACGCAGTTTCTGCATCTGCCCATCGCCGGCACGGCGGGGGCCACGCAGGGGGATGTGGACGCCGCGTGGCAGAAGATTTCGGAGCGGCTGGNCCCCCCGCCTACATCGCCGCGGGCAACAAGCTCGTGACGCATCCCGGCCATCTCTACGGCGTGACCGGGGCGGAGCAGATGGCCGGTGCGCCCAGTCTCTTCAACGGGCCGTTGACGGACGCGGCGAAGGCGCAGTTGTCCCCCGAGCGGTTCGCGGCGTTCGTCAAGGCGCGCGACGCGGCGCTGGCGGCCATGGACCAATCCAAGAAATCCATTGATGAGCATGCGGCTTCCTGGCCGGAGAACTACGCCATGGGCCGCGCCGCCTACGACGCCATGCTGCGCGACGAGCAGCTTCTGCCGTTCAACTCGGACGACATTGAGCGCATGGGCCGCGACGAACTGGCGCATGGTTGGGCCGTGCAGATCTGGGCGGAAGACATGGCCCGGGAGCGCGGCACGCCCATCGGGCCGAAGACCGGAGGCGGCCTGGCCCCCGCGGGCCCCGCGCTGATTGACTATTACCGCGCGCGGATTGCGGAACTGCGCGAGTTTGTGAAGAAGCACAACGTGGTGGATGTTCCGGCGTGGCTGGGAGAAATCCAGGTGATCGAGACGCCGAAGTTTCTTCAGCCCGTTTCGCCGGGCGCTTCGATGAACTCCCCGCTGCTGTTCAGCAAGAGTTCCACCGGCTTTTATTTCATCACCCCGCCGACTTCGCTTGAGGAAGCGGCAAAGAATCTTGATGCCAACCAGGACTTCGACCGCGACCGCATCCTCTCCACCGCGGCGCACGAGGCCATGCCGGGCCATTTCCTCCAGCTCTCCATCGCCCGCCGCCATCCGGACTTTGTCCGCAAAATCCAGGGCAGCGGCGAGTTTGCGGAAGGCTGGGCGTTCTATGGCGAAGAGCTGTTTGCGCAACTCGGCCTGTTTGGTGACGATCTGGACGCGCGCTACTACGTTGCGCAGTGGGAACGCGTGCGCGGCGCCCGCGCCATCGTGGATCCGGAACTGGCCAGCGGCAACTGGAGCGTGGATCGCGCGGTGGAGTTCTTCGCCCACCAGACCGGCTTCTCGCCGGAGCAGGCCAAAGCCGCCATTTCCGGCATCGCCCTGAACGCGGGTTACGTGATCGCCTATACCTCCGGCCGGGCGCAGCTCGAAGCGCTGCTCGCGGAGTACCGGGCGAAAATGGGGGACAAGGCGTCGCTGCGCGAATTCCACGACCGGTTGTTGTGCTACGGGTCCACGCCGTTTTCCATCCTGGGGCCGGAGTTGCTCGCCGACCTTGCCAAGCCCCTGGCGGAGGTTCGGGCCAGCGCGGACTACTAAAGCCACTGCGCGTCTAGCGAGTCTTCTGCTGTGTCCGTTTCTGCGACAGGGATTCCCACGAGCGGGCAGGGGGCGCCCCAGAAGAGGACCGGGCAGCGCGTAAACTACTAACGGGACTATAGTTGCAAGAGAGGAGGGCGGCACGCGGAGTGCACTTCTCCCTCGCGGAAGACCATGGATATTCAAAGGCCAGATTCGGTACGAAAGCAGAAGAAGTTACGTCAAATTTTGTATGGGGCGGGCGCGCTGGTGGTTATTGCAGCGGTCACAGTGGGGCTCTCGCGGCTCAAGCCAGCCGCGCCTTCGGTGGACCGCTCGACCGTCTGGGTGGATACGGTGAAGCGCGGGCCCATGGTGCGGCAGGTGCGCGGGCTGGGCACACTGGTGCCCGAAGACATCCGCTGGATTCCGGCGCTCACGGATGCCCGCGTGGATGAAATCGTCCTGCGGCCCGGCGCGGTGGTGCATCCCGATTCCATCATCTTGAAGCTGAGCAACCCGGACCTCGAGCAGGCCATGGAAGACGCTACGCTGCAGCGCAAGGGCGCGGAAGCGGACCTGAACAATACCCGGGCGCGCCTTGAGAGCGACCTGCTGAACCAGCGGGCCCAGGCAGCCACGGTGCTCGACGACTACAAGACCGCCAAGCTGGATCTCGAAACCAACCAGGAGATGTTCAAGGACGGCCTGGTGGCCGACGTGATCGTGAAAAAGGCGGATTTGAGAGTCCAGGAGCTGGCGGCGCGGAACAAAATCGAGGAAGAGCGCGTAGAAACACAGAAGAAGGCCGCGGAGGCCCAGATTGCGACGTCCATAGCCAAGGTGGAGCAATTGCGCGCGCTGGAAGCCCTGAAGCGCAAGCAGATCGACGCGCTGAACGTGCGCGCGGGCATCAACGGCCTGCTGGAACTGCTCCCGGTGGAAGTGGGGCAGAGATTCCCGGCGGGGACGAACGTGGCGCGCGTGGCGGACCCCACGCGCCTGAAGGCGCAAATCCGCATCGCGGAAACGCAGGCCAAGGACGTGCAGATCGGCCAGCGCGCCGAAGTGGATACGCGCAACGGAGTGGTGGAGGGCAAGGTTTCGCGCGTGGATCCTTCCGTGGTGAACGGCACGGTGACCGTGGACGTCATTTTCAGCGGCGCGCTGCCTGCCGGGGCCCGCGCGGACCTGACCGTGGACGGCACCATCGAGCTGGAACGCCTGCCGGACGTGCTCTTCGTGGGACGTCCCGCCTTTGGGCAGGAGGAAAGCACGGTGGGCCTGTTCAAACTGGTGGATAACGGACACGAGGCGCAGCGCGTCCAAGTAAAGCTGGGGAAGAGTTCCGTCAATACCATCGAGATTCTTGGGGGCTTGCAACCGGGGGACCAGGTAGTTCTTTCCGATATGTCTGCGTGGGACCGCTACGACCGGATCCAGCTCAAATGAGGGTGCTGCGCTCCGGGGGAAGCGGAACGAGGAGAACACTATGGCGACAGATGGCAGCGCATTGATTCACCTTGACGGTGTGACCAAGGTTTTCCTTACGGACGAGATTGAGACGCACGCGCTTTCCGGCATCCATCTGGAGATCAAGCCGGGAGAGTACCTGGCCATCGCCGGACCCTCCGGCTGCGGCAAATCCACGCTGCTTTCCATCCTGGGGCTGCTCGATTCGCCCAGCGGCGGAGAATACCGGCTGAAGCAGCAGCCGGTGGCGCAGCTTTCGCTTTCCGAGCGCACGCGCATCCGCAACCGGGAGATCGGGTTCATCTTCCAGGCGTTCAACCTGATCGGCGATCTGAACGTTTACGAAAACGTGGAGCTGCCGCTCACCTACCGCGGCATGAGCGGAGGGGAGCGCAAAAAGCGCGTGCAGGAGGTGCTGGAGCGCGTGGGCATGGCCCACCGCATGAAGCACTATCCCTCACAGCTCTCCGGAGGCCAGCAGCAGCGCGTGGCCGTGGCCCGGGCGCTGGTGGGCCAGCCGGCCATTCTGCTGGCGGACGAGCCCACCGGAAACCTGGACTCGAAAAACGGCGAGGCGGTGATGGAATTGCTCAACCAGTTGCACCGTGAAGGCGCCACCATTTGCATGGTGACGCACGACACGCGCTACGCCGACTGCGCGGAACGCACCGTGCACCTTTTCGACGGACGCATCGTGGAGGAAACCACTTCGGCCGGCCGGCAGGCGGTGCAAGCATGAGCGCCGTAACCATCGGATTGAAGAATGCGGCGCTGCGCGTGGTGGCTGCACCCAGCGCGGTGTTTCTGGCCGTGCTGACCGCCGGGCTGGCGGCCTCTTCCACCGCGCGGCACACCGGCCTTTTCGAGCTGAAAGCGGGAAACGGCAATCGGACCAGCGTGGTGCTGGCCTGTCCGCGTTCCCGCGCTGCCGCGGCCAAATCTGCCGCTGCGGCCAGCAGCTTCACCGCGTGCCGCAAGAACGCGCCGCAAGCTGCGGCGGCCGCAGCCGCGGCAGAATCCGGGACGATGGAAACTGCAACGGAAACCCCACGCGTGGAACGGCACAGCGAATCGAAGGCTGTGGGCGGCGCCGGGATTTCCATTCCGCTTCCGGACTTCAACGCGCCGGAGCTGAGCCGGTTTACTTCTCCGCTGTAGAACACGGGCAATGCGCTGATGGCCCCGCCCCGTTTTGACGGAAAGCGGGCAGATGAAGCAGACGGAAGGATGATGAGAGGAATCGCTTTCCGGCTGCGCCTGGGAAGGGTGTCTATGTGGCCGTCCTTCAGTCAGGACCTGCGCTACGCGCTGCGCCGGCTGGCGCAACAGCCCGGATTCTCTCTGGCCGTGGCCGTGATCCTGGCGGCTGGAATCGGCGCCACCAGCGCGGTCTTCAGCATCGTCTATGGCGTGCTGCTGCGCCCGCTGCCGTTTCCCGCAGCCGATCGCCTTGTCGTCCTGAATGAAACCGCGCGCCACTTCTGGGGCTCCGTCTCCGCGCCGAATTTTCTCGATTGGAGGGATCAGAACCGCACGTTTGCGAGCATGGCCGTCTACCGGAGCGGCGGATTGAACCTGACCGGGAAATTCTCCCCGCAGCGTGTGGAATTTGCGGAAGTTTCCAGCGGCTTCTTTGAGAGCCTGGACGTGGATGCAAGCCGCGGCCGGCTCTTCACCAGCGGGGAGTACCTGCCCGGCGGGCCCAATGTGGCGGTCATCAGCAGCGGGCTTTGGAACAGCGTGTTCGGCGCTGACCCCGGTTTGCTGGGCCGCAGCATCGAGCTCGGCGGAGTTCCTTACACCGTGGTCGGCGTCCTGGCGGAAGAGCTGGCCTACCCAACGGGCATACGCATGTGGCTGCCCAACCATCTCGACACCGAGTTTGCGCGGAATCGGGATACGCATTTCTTTTCCGCCGTTGGCCGGCTGAAGCCGGAGGCTTCGCTGGAAGAGGCGCGCGCGGACCTGAGCGCCATCGCGGGGCGGCTGGAGCAGCAGTATCCAGATACCAACCGCGGCCGCGGCGCACGCGTCACTCCATTGCTGGAACAAACCGTGGCCCGTGTGCGTCCCGCCTTGCTGGTCCTGGTGGTGGCCGTAGGGCTCGTTCTGCTGATCGCCTGCGCCAATGTGGCCAACCTGCTGCTCGCGCGCGGCGTTTCCCGGCAGCGCGAGATGGCCTTGCGCGCGGCGCTGGGTGCGAGCCGCGCGCGCATCCTGCGGCAATTGCTCACCGAGAGCGCGGTGCTCGGGCTGGCGGGGGCCATGCTCGGCCTGGCCATCGCCTACGGCGCGGTGGCGGCACTCCCCGCGGTGATTCCGGCGGGAACTCTGCCGCGCGCCGCGGGCATCGCACTCGACGGGCGCGTGCTGCTTTTCACGCTCGCCGCCGGGCTCGTGACCGCGGCGGTGTTTGGTCTGGCGCCGGCGTTCGCTGCCGCGCGGGTGGATCCCCAGAGCGGATTGCAGCATGGCAGCGCACGCTCCACGGCGTCCAGCGGCATCGCCCGGCTGCGCAGTGGCCTGATCTTCTCCGAGGTGCTGCTGGCGACGGTGCTGCTGGCGGGCGGTGGATTGTTGATCCGCACGCTGGGCGCACTGCTGCACGTGGATCCGGGTTTCGAGCCTGGGCACGTGGAGACGGCGCAGATCTATCTCCCCAAAATGGCACCGGCGGAAGTGAAAACCACGCTGGAGCGTATGGAGCAAATGACCGCGCGGCTCGCCGCGCTGCCCGGGGTGGAAGCCGCCAGTTCCACGGCCTTTCTGCCGCTCAGCGGCTACAACATCAACTCGGATTTCGTGATGGAAGGGCGGCCGGTGGAAGACGTAGCGCACCGGCCGGTCGCAGAAATGCGCTTCGTCGCGCGGGACTTTTTCCGCGTCCTGCGGATTCCGCTCCTGGCCGGACGCGATCTCAGCGCGCGGGATATCGAGGGGGCTCCGCTGGTGGCGATTATCAACCGGCACATGGCCCGGCACTTCTGGGGAGAAGCAAACGCGATTGGCAAACGCTTCGCCTTTTTCGACGTGCAGAACCACCCGCAGTGGATGGAGATCGTGGGCGTCGCCGGTGACGTGCACACCTTCGGGTTGGGGGATGACGTGCGCGACGAAGTGTACCTGCCCCTCCGCCAGCAGCGGCCCGAGGATTTGAGCCAGCTTTCCGGCCAACTCTCCATCTCATTTGTCGTGCGCACTGCCGGGGCGCCGGAGACGCTGGCCGCGGCCATCCCCGGAGCGCTCGCCTCCGTGGATAACACCATGCCTGTGGGCCGTGTGGAATCCATGGCCGTGCTGCTGGGAAATTCCCTGGCGCGGCAGCGCTTCGCCGCGACGCTCCTAGGCGTCTTTGCCGGGCTGGCGCTGGTGCTGGCCGGCGCCGGAATCTATGCGGTGATGGCCTATCTGGTGGCGGAACGCACGCACGAGATGGGTGTCCGGCTGGCCCTGGGGGCCACTCCGGGCGGCCTGGTGCGGCTGATCCTGTGGGGAGGAATGCGCCTGACCTTGCTCGGCGCATTCGCCGGGCTGGCCGCGTCGCTTGCCGCGGCGCGCTTGCTCGCCGGCCAGCTCTTCGGCGTCACTCCAGCCGATCCCGAATCCTATTTGATCGCCACGGTGCTCCTGGCACTGACCGCAGCTCTGGCCTGTTGCCTGCCTGCGTTGCGCGCCGGACGCGTGGATCCCATGGTGGCGCTGCGGTATGAGTGACTGGTGCATTTGAAGAGATTCAGGGACTAGGGGAGGGCTTTGTGGACGCAATCCTGAAGGACATCCGATTCGGCCTGAGAACACTGGCGAAAAATCCGGGCTTCACCTCCGTAGCGGTGCTTTCGCTGGCGCTGGGCATCGGGGCGAATACGGCGATGTTCAGCCTGGTGAATGCGCTGCTCCTGCGCCACCTCCCGGTCGCGCGGCCGGAGGAGCTTGCCGCCGTGGGCAAGACCTCTCGCGTCGATTCCGTCTCCGAAGGCACGCCGCAATTGGATATCTTCTCCGTGCCTCTCTACCGCGCACTGCGCGAGAAAAACCGGAGCTTCAGCGATGTGCTGGCCTCCGGAAGGTCGGGCCAACTCGACCTCCGCGAGGAGGGTACTTCGGCGACCGCGGAGCCGGAGCACCCTCGCGGGCGATTTGTTTCCGGCAATTATTTTTCCCTGCTGGGCGTGCGCCCCGCTGCCGGCCGCACGTTCATGGATGAGGACGACAAAGAAGGCGCGCCTCCGGTGGCCGTTCTTTCCTATGCCTATTGGCGGCGCCGTTTCGCGCTCGCTCCGAGCGTAGTGGGCAAGCGGCTCGCCATCAATGGCACCCAGTTCGAAGTGATCGGCGTGGCCGCGCCGGAATTCGACGGGGAAATCGTGGGCGCGCGCACGGAACTGTGGATGCCCATCGCACAGCAGCCTGTGGCCAACCCCGGACGCAACTGGATTCATGCCCCGGACACAAGCTGGCTGTTGCTGATGGGCCGGCTGAAGCCCGGCATCACCATCGAACAGGCGCAGGCGGAGTTGAACCCGCTGGCGCACCAATTGATACCCACGTTGCCGGGCATAAAGCTCGATCCCGAGGATCAAATCGGCATCGCGAAGGAGCATTTGACAGTTTCGCCGGGAGGAATGGGTTTTTCTAGAATCCGCGCGCGCTTTTCGCAGCCGCTGCTGCTGCTGTTTGGAATGGTGGGCGTGGTCCTGCTGATCTGCTGCGCGAACATCGCCAACCTGATGCTCACGCGGGCGGCCGGACGCGCGCGGGAAATCGGAGTGCGACTGGCCATGGGCGCCGGCCGCGGGCGACTGCTGCGCCAACTCTTCACGGAGAGCTTTCTGCTCTCGCTAGGCGGCACGGCGTGCGGGGCGTTGCTCGCCGTGTGGGCCACGCAGGCGCTGCTGCAGTTCGCTTCTTACGGCCCGGATCCCATTCCCCTTGACCTGCGCCCGGACCTGCGCGTGCTCGGGTTCACGATTGGGGTGGCCATCTTCACCGCCCTTTTGTTCGGGCTGGCCCCGGGCCTGCGGGCCATTCGCGTGGATTTGCTCAGCTCGCTCAAACCCTCGATGGGCCGTACGGGCCAGGCCTCCGCGCATCCCGGCAAGTTCACCGCGGGCAAGGTGCTGGTGGTGGCCCAAGTGGCTGTTTCGCTGGTGCTGCTGACCGGCGCAGGACTGCTGATCCGCAGCCTGCGCAACCTCTCGCAGCAGGACGTGGGCTTTGACCGTGATCACCTGCTGGTGGTGGAAACCGATCCGGTCGCGGCCGGCTACAAGGAAAACCAGATGAACGCGCTTATCCGCGAAGGGACCGCGGCACTGGCGGCGCTGCCCGGCGTGGGCGGCGTGGTGGGATCCTACAACGGCCTGTTCAGCGGCACGGAATCGACCACCTTGCTGGGCGTGGGAGATCTCAGGAGGACGGCGCGCGATGAACGCCTGGCTAATTACGACCAGGTCGGCCCGGAGTACTTCCACATCATCGGCGCTCATCTGCTGCGCGGCCGCGGCATCACCGCGGAGGATACGGAAAGCTCTCCGAAAGTGGCGGTGATCAGCCGGACCATGGCGGACTTCTACTATCCCGGCATGGATCCCATCGGCCACCACATCGTGACGGGAGACCTCGAGAAGCCCGTCCCGGCGGAGATTGTCGGGGTGGTGAGCGACATCAAGGAGCGCGATCTTTCTGAAGAAGCCGGACGGCGATATTTCGTGCCGCTCTCCCAGCGGTCGGACGAGATTGGCTTCTTGCGATTCATCGTGCGCACGCCGGGCGAGCCTGGGGCCATGAAGCATGCGGTCCAGTCGCTGCTGGCGGAGCACTTTCCCAATTTGCGCATCCTGGATATTTCTCCGGTGAGCGACCTGATGAGAAAGGACGTAACCGAGCAGCGCCTGCTGGCGCAGCTCTCTTCGCTCTTTGGACTGCTGGCGCTGATCCTGGCGGTCACCGGACTCTATGGGGTGATGTCTTACACCACTTCGCTGCGCACGAATGAAATCGGCATCCGCATGGCGCTGGGAGCGGAAAGTGGCGCCGTACTGCGCATGGTGCTGCGGGAGTCCATGGCCCTGCTGGCGGCGGGCCTGGCGGCGGGCCTGCTCCTGGCGATCGGCGCGGTGCGAGCCGTTTCCAGCCGGCTCTTCGGATTGTCGGCCACGGATCCCGTGACCTTCGCTTCCGCCACTCTGGTGCTGGCTGTTGCGGTGCTGCTGGCCGCGTTCCTGCCCGCGCGGCGCGCTTCGCGCGTGGATCCACTGGTGGCGCTGCGGGAGGAATAATGGACACCGTACTCCAGGACTTGAAATTTGCAGCGCGCATGCTCTGGAAAAACCGCGGGATTACCCTCACCGCGGTGATCACGCTTGCGCTGGGCATCGGCGCGAACACAGCCATCTTCAGCGTGCTGGACGCGGTCCTGTTCCGCCCGCTGCCCTATCCCCAGCCGGAACGCCTGGTAAAGGTATGGGGGCGGTTTACCGGCATCGGCCTGCCGAAAGACCAGAACTGGGTTTCGCCCCCGGAATACCATGACCTCATCGGGTTGGCCAGGAGCTTCTCGGAAATCGGCACGGCCACCACCAGCGCATTCAACATGGGCGTGCACGGCACTCCAGAACAGCTGAGCGGCGCCGTGGCCACCCCCAGCCTGTTCCGCGTCCTAGGCGTGAACGCGCAGCTCGGACGGACCTTTACGGACGAGGAAGGGCAACCGGGACAGAACGGCGTCGTGCTGCTCAGTGACGGCCTGTGGCAGAGGGCTTTCGGGGGCGATCCTAACGTGCTCGGGCGCACCATCCAGGTGAACGGCGTGCCAAAGACCGTGGTGGGCGTCCTACCGGCGGGATTTACTTATCCCGGATTCAGCGGGATCGAGATGTGGGCACCGCTGGCCTTCGGCCCGTCCGATCTCGACCCCAATAACCGGGGCAATCACGGAAACGAGGTGGTGGCGCGGCTGAAACCGGGGGTTTCGCTGGAGCAGGCGCGCGCAGAGCTGGCAAGCATCGGTAAGACCATCATCGAACAAAACAAGGCCTATCCCTATGCGAAATACAATTACACCCTTCTAGCCAACCCCATGCTGGGTGAGGTCGTGGGGGACGAAATGCGCAGCTCGCTGTGGATTCTTATGGCTGCGGTGTGCCTTGTGCTGCTGATCGCCTGCGCCAACGTGGCCAGCCTGCTGCTCGGCCGGGCTTCCGCACGCGACCTGGAAACCACCGTGCGCATGACCCTGGGGGCCGGGCACATGCGGCTCGTGCGGCAGCACCTCACCGAAAGCATCCTGCTAGCCTTGCTCGGCGGGCTGGCGGGAGTGGCCGTGGTTCCTGTAGCGCTGCGAGTTCTGCTGGCCATCAGTGAAAACACCCTGCCGCGCCCGGTGACTGCCAGCGTGAACGTGGGCATGCTGCTATTCACGCTAGCCGTGGCCCTGGCCACCGGCATCCTTTTTGGATTAATACCCGCGCTGCGCGCCGTGCGCGGGGTGCAGTTCGCGAAGCTGAAGGAAGGCGGACGCGGCGGCTCGATGGGGATTCATGGGAACCGCAGTTTGCGGGTTTTGGTGGGCGCGGAAGCTGCGGTGTGCCTGATGCTTCTGGCTGGCGGCGGCCTGCTGCTGCGCAGCTTCCTCCATGTGCTGGACGTGGATCCCGGATTCCGTCCCTCGGGCGTGCTGACCATGCAGATCACACTGCCCTTGCACAAATATTCCAAGCAGGAGCAGGTCAGCGCCTTCTTCCGCACCGCCCTCGATCGCATCCGTTCGCTCCCTGGCGTACAGAACGCGGGGATCATTGACGCGCTGCCGATGTCCGATAATCCCAACTCCGGCACGCTCTCCGTGGACAGCCAGGCCGTTTCCCCGGATCAGACGCAGCCGGAAGCGGATGGCCGTGCCGCTTCTCCCGGATACATGGAGGCCATGGGCATTCAGCTGGTTGAGGGCCGGCTGTTTGACGCGCACGACTCCGCGACCGGAGCACCGGTGGCCATTGTGGACCAGAGCCTGGCCCGCCTCTATTGGCCGAAGGAAAGCGCCCTGGGCAAGCGCGTCAAAGTGGGCGGCGCGCAGTCCCCGGCGCCCTGGATGACCATCGTGGGCGTGGTGCGGCATGTGCATTATGCGTCTCTCGAGCAGGCCTCGCGCATCGAGGCGTACTGGCCGGTGGAGCAACTGCCGTTTCCCGAGTCGCAATTCGACCTGGCCGTGCGCACCAGCGCAGACCCCCGCAGTCTGGCGGCCGCGATCCGCAAAGAAGTGCAGGCGCTGGATCCGGATCAACCCGTCTTCCACGTACGCACCATGGATGAGTGGATGGCCAATTCCGTGGCCCGACGCCGCCTGGCGCTGATTCTCCTGGCCATCTTCGCCGGCCTGGCGCTGGTGCTCGCGGCCGTGGGCATCTATGGCACCACGGCCTTCTCGGTGGCCCAGCAAACGCGCGACATCGGCGTGCGCCGCGCGCTGGGCGCCCAGGCAGGCAGCGTGCTGCTGATGGTGCTCTCCCAGGGAATCCGCGTGGTGGGTGCAGGGATCGCCGTGGGGATCCTCGGGGCGCTGGTACTCACGCAGTTCATGAAGCAGTCGCTCTTCCACGTCAACGCGGCGGACCCGGTGACCTACCTCGTGGTCATCGCCGTCCTCGCGCTTGTCGCCGTGGCCGCTTCCGCGCTGCCGGCCTGGAGAGCCACGCACGTCGAGCCGCTGGTGGCGTTGCGCTACGAGTGAACTGGGCCACGCGATCCGTCATGCGTGGCGGGTGAAGAGGCACGAAGGGGCATGGAATGACCACGCTGCTGCAGGATCTGCGATTCGCGCTGCGCATGATGGCCAAGAGCCCGGGCTTCACTGCGGCCGCAGTGCTCTCGCTGGCCTTGGGCATCGGCGCCAGCACCATGGCCTTCGGCTGGGTGGATTGCCTTTTGCTGCATCCGCTGGAAGGTGTGGAGCGCGACTCCGAGGTGGTCTCGATTGAAACCGTTACGCCCTCCGGCGCGACCATTGATTCATCTTATCTGGACTATGTGGACTTCCGCGACCGTGCCCGCTCGTTTTCCGGAATGGTGCTCTTCAAGCCGCGGGCCGTGGCGTTCGGAGACGACCTCAATACCGCGCGTGCCTGGATCTCCATGGTCTCCGGAAATTACTTTGAAGTGCTGGGTGTGCGCCCGCTCCTGGGCCGATTCTTCACCAAGGACGAGCAGGACGCGACCCCCGGGGCGCATCCGATCGCCGTTCTCAGCGCAGCGCTCTGGAAGTCCCGTTTCGCCGCGGACCCTAAAGTGATCGGCAAGACGGTGCGGTTCAACCGCCAGGCGTTCACGGTGGTGGGCGTGGCCCCGGAAAACTTTCCCGGAACGGTTGTAGGGCTTTCCTTTGACGCGTACGTTCCCCTCGCCATGCTCCCGCAGCTCACCGGGGGCGATAACTGGATGGAGGACCGCAACAGCCGGCCCTTCAACATCCTGGGGCGTTTGAAACCCGGCGTGTCCATCGCCACGGCCCGCGCGGAGCTCCAGAACATCGCCAGCGGATTGGAGAAGGCCTACCCGGACTCGAATCGCGGCCTCAGCGCCACCGCCGTCCCCATTCGCGAGGCGCGTTACGGCGCGCAGACGCTGTTCCTGCGCATTGCGCCGATCCTGCTGGGCGCGGGCGTGGTGATTCTGCTGATAGTGTGCGCCAACCTGGCAAACTTGTTGCTGGCGCGGGCCGTTTCACGGGAAAAAGAGCTGGCCGTGCGCCTGGCACTGGGCGCGGGGCGCGCCCGGCTGTTGCGTCAGGTGCTGACCGAGAGTGTGTTACTCGCGCTCTTGGGGGGCGCGCTGGGATTGGCGGTCACCTACTTGCTTGGGGACCCCCTGCGCATGCTGATGCCCGTTACCGGGATGCCCATCAATAATCTCCTGCGCTTCCAGACTTCGGTGTTCGGCTTCTGCCTGCTCCTGTGCGTGGGAGCGGGCATTCTGTTCGGCCTGGCTCCGGCCGTGCATGCGGCGCGGAGCGATGTGCGGGACTCGCTGAAGGAAGGGGGCCGGGGCTCCAGCGAAGGCCGGCGGGCGCGGCGGCTGCGCGGCATCCTGGTGATCTCGGAGGTGGCGCTGGCGGCGGTGGCTTTGCTTGGCGCCGGGCTGTTCGCGCGCAGCTTTGAGAAGGCCAGCCGGATAGACCCGGGCTTCGATCCGCACCATGTGCTGCTGGTGGGCTTGAAGCTTTCCTACACCCAGCCGGAAATCCCCCAGGCGCATGCCTATTTTGACCGCGTGCGCGATGAGCTCTCCCGGCTTCCCGGCGTCCAGGCGGTGAGCTTGGCGGAAAATGTGCCCCTGGGATTTGATTACGGCTCCTGGGAAAACGTGGACGTGGATGGCTACGTGCCCCAGCCGGACGAGAATTTGAAGATTTACCGCAACATCGTCTCTCCCGGATATTTCGACTCGTTGCGCATCCCGTTTGTGGCCGGCAGGGACTTTACCGTGGCGGACGATTCCGACCAGCATTACGTGGCAGTGGTAAACGAAGCCTTCGTGCAGCATTTTCTCCCCGGGCAGAACGCTCTGGGCCGTGTGTTCCACGGCTGGGGGCGCCGCATCGAGATCATCGGAGTGGTGAAAAACAGCGACTATCACAAACTGGGCCAGGCTCCGGAGCCGTATTTCTTCGTATCGTTGCGCCAGTTCTACAACACGGACTCCGACGTGGCGGTGCAGGTGCGCACCGCGGGCCCGCCGGAAGGCGCGCTCGCCGCGGTGCGTGCCCGGCTGCGCGCGCTGGATCCGCGTGTGGGCGTTTTCGCCGCGTTTCCCATGACGGAGTTCACTTCCGCGGGCACCTACGTGCAGAAATCCGCGGCCATGGTGCTGGGAGTGCTCGGCGCCATGGCCCTGCTGCTTGCCGCTCTCGGCCTCTATAGCGTGCTGGCGTATTCGGTCTCCCAGCGCCGCCATGAACTCGGCGTGCGCGTCACACTGGGCGCGCAGCAGGCAGACATCCTGCACCTGGTGGTCTGGGAGGGAATGGCGCTGGCTGCTACGGGCCTGGTGTTGGGTGCCGCTTGCGGCGTCGGCGCAGCCCGGCTGGTGGCGGGCGTGCTCTTCGGTGTCAGCGCCGGCGACCCGGAAACATTTTCCGCGGTGGGATGCCTGTTCGCCCTGGTGACGCTTGCGGCGTGCTATCTGCCTGCGCGGCGCGCGGCGCGCACCGATCCCATCGTGGCTCTGCGCCACGAGTGAATTGGTGAATGGTGATCGATGACTGGTGGAAGGCGCGAACGCAACGACGGCATTGGCGATCACCGCTGAGGCCCGCACGGATACATTCGATGAGCGGGGAGATTAGCGCGTGCAAGGGCGAAGGGGAGCACCAGTCACCAGTCACGAGTCACCAGTCCCCCTTCTCGGAGGATGAACATGGACACGCTGCTGCAGGACATACGGCACGGAGCCCGGCTGCTGTGGAAGAGCCCGGGGTTCACGGCGGTGGCCGTAATCACGCTGGCGCTGGGTATCGGGGCCAATTCAGCTCTGTTCAGCGTGGTCAACGCGTTCATGCTGCGCCCGCTGCCGGTGAGCCACCCGGAGCAGCTTGTGGTGCTGGCCAATTCGCATCCCGAAAACGACAGGCCTCATAACGTCTCCTACCTCGACTTCCAGGATTACCGGGCGCAGAGCGACGCCTTCCGCGGCATGGTCGCCTCGGACCGGGAGTTTGTGGGACTGAGCGCGGACGGGCGCGCCGATCGCGTGTTTGCGGAGTTCGTTTCCGGCGACTACTTCAGCGTTTTAGGTGTACAGCCGGCCCTGGGACGCTTCTTCCTTCCCGAAGAGGGCAAGAATCCAGGGTCAGATCCTGTGGTGGTGCTCAGTTACGCGTACTGGCGGCAGCGCTTCGGCGCGGACCCCGGAGTGATCGGGAAAGCGGTGAGCGTGAACGGGCGCGCCTGCACCATCATCGGCGTCGGCCCGGAAAGTTTTCACGGCACCTTCTCCGTCGCGGAGATGCAGGCCTACTTGCCGCTGGGCATGGCGGTGGTGAATCCTTCGAGCAAAGACCTGTTTACCCAGAGAGATTCACACGCTCTCAACGTACTGGCCCGGTTGAAGCCGGGAGTGAGCCGCGGGGCCGCGGAGGCGTCGCTGCAGGTGATTGCCCAGCGCCTCGACCGGCAATATCCGGACACGGACAAGGGAATTCGCATGCACGTGATCCCGGAGCATCTGGCGCGGCCCTCGGCTGAAAACGGCGCCCAATTGCCCATCGTCGCCTCCGTCTTTATGGGACTGGTCGGCCTGGTGCTGCTCGTGGCCTGCGTGAACGTAATCAACCTGCAGCTTGCCCGGGCGAGCGCTCGTTACAAAGAGATCGCCATCCGCGCGGCCATGGGCGCGCGCCGCAGCCGTTTGATCCGGCAGATGCTCACGGAGAGCCTGTTGCTGGCGGTTCTGGGCGGCACCGCAGGCGCCGCGGTGGCCGCGTGGACCGGCCGGATGTTAGCCGGCATTCGGCTGCCGGGAGATCTCCCGCTGCGCATGGACTTCGGCATGGACTGGCGAGTCTTCGCCTTTTCGGCGGCGGCGGCGCTTGTGGCCGGGCTGATTTCGGGTTTGCTGCCGGCCTTGCGCGCCTCGCGGGCGGACGTGCAGGAAGTGCTGCGGGAAAGCGGCCGCGGCGGCGGAGCGGATGGGCAGCATCGCCTGCGGGACGGGTTGGTGGTGGCCCAGGTGGCCGGTTCACTTGTGCTGCTGGTGGCCGCGGGCCTCTTTGTGCGCAGTCTTGGCAATGCGCACCACGCGGAACTGGGCTTTCGCCCGGACCACTTGTTGATCATGAACCTGGACCTGGCACAGCAAGGCTACGATGAAGCGCGCGGCCGCAGCTTTTACCGCGAGATCGAGCAGCGCATCCGCGCCCTGCCCGGAGTGGCTTCTGCCACGCTTTCCTCCACCTATCCGATGAATTACGACAATACCAGCGCGTACGTGCGCCGCCAGGATCAGGCGCCGGAAGAAGCGAAGAAGAATCCCATCGCCGGGTACAACACGGTGGGCGATGATTACTTCGAAACCCTGCGGACGCCGATCCTGCGCGGCCGCGCGCTTACGGCCCGGGACCAGAACTCCGGCCTGAGCGTCGCGGTCATCAATGAAACCATGGCCCAGCGCCTCTGGCCGGGACAGGATCCCATCGGCCGGCAGTTCTTCTACGACGCCGAAAAAGGCATAGCGGTGACCGTGGTGGGCGTCTCCAAAAACGGGAAATACGAGTGGATGTTTGAGGATCCCCTCCCCTACTTCTACCTGCCCATAGCGCAGCGCTACGCTTCGCAACGCACGCTGCAAATCCGCACGCTCGGCGATCCGCAGGATTGGAAGCTGACGGCGGTGAAAGAAATCCACACGCTCGATCCTGCGCTGCCGGTGTACGACGTCCTGACCATGGACGAGGCGCTGGGCGGCGGCAATGGGTTCTTTCTGCTGAATGTGGGCGCGGGATTTGCCGGCGTGCTCGGCGCGCTCGGGTTGGTTCTGGCCCTGGTCGGCGTGTACGGCGTGGTTTCCTACGCGGCCAGCCGGCGCACCCATGAGATCGGCATCCGCATGGCCCTGGGGGCGGACCGTCCCAGGATTCTGCGCATGATGCTCTCGCGCGGGCTGGCACTGGTGGCCGTGGGTATCGGGGCGGGCGTACTGGTGGCGTTCGCCCTGGCGCGGCTGCTCACCAACATGCTGTTCGGCGTGCGGCCCTCCGACCCGGTAACTTTCGGCGGTGTTTCCCTGCTGTTGATGGCCATTTCGCTGCTGGCGTGCTATCTGCCCGCGCGGCGCGCCACGCGTGTGGACCCGCTGGTGGCGCTTCGCTACGAATGACGGAAGGCGGAAAGACAACGGGCCGGCGGGAAGGGAAGGAGTGCCCATGGGAGAAATGCTGCGGGAAATCCGCTACGCGGCGCGCGCACTCGGAAGGTCAGGCGGGGTCACCCTGCTGGTGGTGCTGACGCTGGCGCTCGGCATCGGCGCGACCACGGCAATCTTCAGCGTCGTGTACGGAGTGTTGCTCCGGCCGCTGCCTTACTCTCAGCCGGACCGGATCATGGCCATCCACGAGGTCAATTCCAGGGGCACGTGGTCCCGGCTCGCGGATCCGAATTTCGATGATTTTCGGGACCAGAACCACAGCTTGCAGGCCATTGCCAAATACAACGAGGATATTGCTTCGGTTTCCGGCGGCTCGCTGCCGGTGCGCATCGGGGTTTCGGCGGTCACCCCCGGCTTCTTGAAAGTCTTCGGCGTGCAGCCGGCCATCGGGCGGGATTTCAGCGCGGGCGACGCGCGGAAAGGGGCCGCGCCGGTGGTGCTGGTCAGCTACGGATACTGGAAGCAGTACCTCGGGTCGTCTTCGGACCTTTCGCAGTGGCGCCTGAAAATTGACAACGCGGCCTATTCCATCATCGGAGTGCTGCCTGCCGGGTTTCGATTCCCCAAAGATGTTGGCTTGTGGATTCCGGCAGATCTCGACGGAGAAAATACCAGCAGGACCGCGCACAACTACTCGGCAGTGGGAAGGCTCCGCGATGGCGTCAGCGTTGAGCAGGCCAGCGGGGACATCAGCGCCATCGCGCGCCGCATTTACCAGAACTCGAACGAGCCGGGCGATTATCTGCTCAGAGATGCCGTGGTCCTCCCGCTGCGCGATTCCATCACCGGCAAATCCCGCCTGGCGCTCCTGGTTCTGCTGGGGGCAGTTGGCTTCCTCCTTCTGGTGGCGTGCGCAAATGTGGCCAACCTGCTGCTGGCGCAAGCCACGGCGCGAGCGCGCGAGCTGGCCATTCGCAGCGCGCTGGGCGCGGCACGCGGACGCCTTATCCGCCAGTTCCTGGTAGAAGGAGCGCTTCTCTCCGTCCTCGGCGGCGGCCTGGGCGTATTGGTAGCGTATTCCGGCGTGGTGGGACTGCTGCGGCTTGCGCCGGAGAATCTTCCGCGGCTGGACACCGTTTCCATCAGTCTTCCCGTTTTGGTTTTTGCTCTCCTGCTTTCGACGGCGGTCGCCGTGGGACTTGGAGCCTTTACCGCTGTGCGCGCGACTTCCGGCGACTTGNACTTGCAGAAGGGTCTGGTGGAGGGCGGGCGCGGGCAGGCGGGCTCTCAAAGCAGCCTGCGCGTTGGACGGACCATCGTGGCGGCACAGTTCGCCATCACCCTGGTGCTGGTCGTGGGTGCGGGGTTGCTGGGGCGCAGCCTGATGAAAGTGCTGGAAGTGGATCCGGGCTTTCGTGTGGAAAAGATTGTGGCCATGGATGTCTCGCTTCCCTGGATCCAGGATCCAAAACTCAAGGCCGAGCAGGGCGTGTTCTTTTCGAATCTCCTGGGACGTCTCCAGCAGATTCCGGGAGTACGCAAGGTGGGAGCTACCAGTGCCCTCCCGTTGGCGGAAGGCGGGCTTCCCGACGGCATGTTTTTGCTGATCTCGCAGAACGAGGCTCCGAAGTCCTGGGATGAGCTGGCAGCCCTTTACCGGCAGAAGGAGCGCACGGGCATCGCGGATTTCTGCGTGGCGACGCAAGGTTACTTCCAGATTCTCGGAATTCCCCTGGTTCGAGGGCGTTTGTTCGACGAGCGCGATGGGGCGGACGCTCCGCACGTGGCCGTGATCAGCCAATCGCTGGCGCGCGCCCGCTGGCCCGGCCAGGACCCTATCGGCCACACCATCGAATTCGGGAATATGGATGGCGACCTGCGCCTGCTGACCATTGTCGGCATCGTGGGCGATGTGCGCGAATACGGCCTCGATGCGCCCCCGCGGCCCACTGTCTACGTGAATCTGTTCCAGAGACCACACTCGGCGATGACGATTGCCCTGCGGAGCGATGCCGAAACGCAATCCCTCATTTCGGCGGCACGCCATATCCTGCAGGAGCTCAACCCGGAAGTACCCGCGAAGTTCCAGATGTTCTCCCAGGTTTATTCCGCCTCGCTGGGCTCGCGACGATTCAACTTGATTCTCATCGGTTTCTTCGCCGGCACCGCGCTGCTGCTGGCTATCGCGGGCGTCTTTGGCGTGATGGCCTATGCGGTGAGTCGCCGCACGCACGAGATCGGGATCCGCGTGGCCTTGGGCGCCCGCTCGGTGGACGTGCTCGGAATGGTGCTCGGCCAGGGGCTGCGCACGATCGGTATCGGACTGCTGATCGGGTTCGCCGGCTCCCTGGCGCTCACGCGCGCTGTGGAGTCCCTGCTCTTTGGGGTGACGGCTACCGATCCACTGACGTTTGCCGGGGTAATCCTGCTGCTGGTTGCGTCCGCGCTGCTGGCCTGTTACGTCCCGGCCCGCCGAGCCTCTCGCGTGGATCCGCTGGTCGCCTTGCGATACGAATGAGCGGAGACGCCCGGCCGGCCGCGCGAATGAGAGCAGCCCAGGAACCGGCAGGGAGTGCCGCGCGTCCACAAAATATGTTTCATCCGGCTGGAATCCGGATTCAGAGGGAGTGCTGGGCCGATGAGCGGCAACAGTCACCATTCACCAATCACCGTTGGAGGGGCCATGGAAACTTTGCTCTATGATCTGCGATTCGCGCTTCGGCTGCTGCGGAAATCGCCGGGCTTCAGCCTGGTGGCCATCCTGACTCTGGCCCTGGGAATCGGCGCCAACACCGCAATCTTCACCGTGGTGAACGCAGTCATCCTGCGCCCCTTGCCGGTAAAGGACGTGGACCGGCTGGTGGCAGTGATGGGCACAGACACGCGGAACAATACCGAGCAGCAGCAGTACCTGCCGATCTCATTCCTGAACTACCGCGACCTGCACGATAAAAACGATGTGTTCTCCGATATGGCCGCGGTCACCGGAAGCGGTGTGAACATGTCCGGCGCCGGGAACCCCGAGCAGTTGAATGCCGCCTTGGTTACCGGAAACTATTTCGACATCCTGGGAGTGCGCGCCGCGCTGGGAAATACCTTCGATGCGGAACAGGCCACAAAAGAAGGCGGTTATCCGGTGGTTGTAATGAGCTTCGGGCTCTGGCAGCGCCGCTTCGGCGGGGACCGTTCCATCATTGGCCGCACCCTCAACTTGAACCAGCAGCCCTTCACGGTCATCGGGGTCGCGCCGAAGAGTTTTACCGGAACTTTCGCCGTGGGCACTCCGGACCTGTGGATTCCCACCGCGGAACACGACCAGATTCTTACCGGTGACTTCAAGAGCTTCTTCAACGAGCGCCGGCCGCTGATTATGTTCTGCTTTGGCCGGCTGAAGCCCGGCGTCACCATGGTCCAGGCGGAGTCGGAGCTGAAAAACATCGCCACGCAATTGGCCAGGGATTTTCCGGATGACAACGGAGGGCGCAACGTGCGTCTGCTGCCGCTGGCGCAGACCACCGTGGATCCGAATAACCGCAGCCTGTTTCTGCAGGCCGGCGCGCTGCTCATGGGCGTGGTGGGACTGGTGCTGCTGATCGCCTGCGCCAATCTAGCCAACCTGCTGCTGGTGCGCGGCGCGGACCGCCGCCGCGAGCTGGCCGTGCGCATGTCCATCGGCGCCGGCCGGGGGCGCCTGCTGGGCCTGCTGCTTTCCGAGAGCCTGCTGCTCTCCCTGCTGGGCGGACTCGCCGGCCTGGGTATCGCGGTGGTCTGCCGCAATGCGCTGGCGGCCTTCCGCCCCCCATTCCTCAATGCGGATGACCTGGATCTGACCATGGACACCAGCGTGTTGCTGTTCACGCTGGCTGTGGCGTTGCTGACGGCGCTGGCCTTCGGCGCGCTGCCGGCCTGGCAGGCGGTGCGCTTCAACCTGAGTGAAACGCTAAAGGAGGGCGGTGGGCGCTCCGGGTCCGCGGGCGGCCGGCACAGGCTGCGGAGTTCACTGATCGTGGCCGAAATCACCCTCTCTGTGATCGCCCTGGTCGGCGCCGGGCTGTTTCTTTCCAGCCTGCGCAACGCGCAGGAGATAGACCCCGGCTTCCAGACCAAAAACCTTATGGTGATGAGCTTTGACCTGGGCGCGGAAAATTACCGGCAGGATCAGGCGCTGGAGTTCCAGCGCCGGCTGATGGAGCGGCTCCGCGCCATGCCCATGGTGCGCAGTGCCTCGCTGGCCACCGCTCAGCCGCTGGGCGGCGCGTTCCAGCGCACCGTGTTTCCCGAGGGGGTGGACCTCTCCGACCGCCGCAACGGGGTGTTGACCGCCGTCAACCAGATCGACACCAATTTCTTCCAGACCGTGGGCACTCCGCTGCTGCAGGGACGTGATTTTGCTGAGACCGATCGCGAAGGCGCCGCAATGGTGGCCATCGTCAATCAGTCCTTCGTTACTAAGTTCTTCCCCGGCCAGAACGCCCTGGGAAAACACTTCCGTTGCTTCGGAGAAACCTGGAATCTGGAGATCGTGGGCATTGCCCGCGACTCCAAAGTGGCCACCCTGGGCGAAGACCCCACGCCGGAGTTTTACCTTCCGCTCCTGCAGCACTATTCGCCGGCGCTCGTCCTGCATGTACGGACCGCCGGCGAGCCGGGCGCCACGCTGCCCACGGTGCGCGGGGTTGTGCAGGAGATGGACCGCCAGTTGCCTCTCACCCAAGTGCAGACCGGCCAGCAAATCCTCGACCAGGCGCTGTGGGCGGCACGCTTCGGGGCTTCGCTGCTGCTGGCCTTCGGACTGCTGGCGCTCACCCTGGCCGCAGTGGGGATCTACGGCGTCATGTCCTACACGGTGGAACAGCGGCGGCAGGAGATGGGCATTCGCATCGCTCTGGGCGCCCAGAACCGGGACGTCCTGCGTCTGGTTCTGGGTCAGGGCATGCGGCTGGCCGGAATCGGCTCCGCAGTGGGCTTGCTGGTGGCGTTCTTCATGTCGCGCGCCATCACCGCGCTGCTCTTCAACGTGCACGCCCTGGACCCGGTGACCTTTTCCGCAGTGCCCGCGGTGCTGCTGAGCGTGGCTCTGGCGGCCTGTATCATCCCGGCATTGCGGGCGACGCATGTGGACCCGCTGGATGCGCTGCGGAACGAATGAAGCAGTGGCCTGCGCCAGGTAAATGCTGAAGGGTTCCCGCGGGTCCCGCGGTTTCAGGGATTCAGCACCATTCAGGGAAGCGCAACTTCCCGGCAAGACGCTACAATAGCCGTTCCGGAGGAGCACCCGGGGGCCGGGGATTGCCGGCCGGTTTCCGAATTTCGGTTTTCGTTTTTCGAGGTGTGCACATGATTCACATACGAGGAGTGGAAAAATCCTATCCGGTAGGCGCGGGACGCACCTGGGTATTGCGGCGCATCGACGTGGACATCCGCGAGGGCGAGTTCATCACCATCATGGGCCCTTCGGGCGCGGGCAAATCCACGCTGATGGCCATTTTGGGCATGCTGGACAGCGCCTGGGAAGGCGAATACCAGTTTCTGGAATACACGGTGCACAAAATGAAGCCGCAGCAGCGCGTGGAATTGCACAAGCGCTTCATCGGCTTCGTTTTTCAGCAATATCACCTGCTGGACGATCTCACCGTGGCGGAAAACCTGGACCTTCCGCTTTCCTACCGCGACCTGAAGAAATCGGAGCGGCAGTCCATCGTGGCGGATACCCTGGACCGCTTCCAGATTGTGGGCAAGAAAGATCTGTATCCCAGCCAGCTCTCCGGCGGGCAGCAGCAACTGGTGGCCGTGGCGCGCGCGGTGATCGGCAACCCCAAGCTGATCCTGGCGGATGAGCCCACCGGCAGCCTGCATTCCAGCCAGGGAAAAATGATCATGGACATGCTAAAGGAACTGAACCGCCAGGGCACTACCATCATCCAGGTGACTCACAACGAGAACTGGGCGGCGTACGCGGACCGCATCATTCAACTGCTCGACGGCTGGATTGTCACCGCAGCGGAGAAAAATACAGTTGCTCGCGAGCCCTGACGGCCCACCCAGCGCCGCGGAACTGGCAGCACAGGCATTTAGCCTGTGCCGCGTGCATTTCTGCGCCCTGATTGCCGGAGCACAGGCTGAAAGCCTGTGCTACCTTGGCCGATTTTCGGTTTCTCCCACTTAGATGCAACGCACAGCCTCCAGCCCCGCCGCACGCGTGCTCATCGCCGATGATCAGGCCGACGTCCGCGAAGCCGTCCGCCTGCTGCTCAAAGGCGAAGGCATGGATTCCGACAGCGTGGCCTCTCCCAGCGCGGTGGTGACCGCACTGGAAACTCGCGAGTATGACGCCATCCTGATGGACCTGAACTACACCCGCGATACCACCAGCGGCCAGGAAGGCCTGGACCTGCTTTCCCGCATCCAGGCCATGGACAGCGGCCTCCCGGTAATCGTGATGACCGCCTGGGGCAGCGTGCAGGTGGCCGTGGAAGCGATGCGCCGCGGCGCCCGCGACTTCGTGCAGAAGCCCTGGGACAATGCGCGCCTGCTGGCCATCCTGCGCACGCAGATCGAACTACGCCGCGCGCTGCGCGAAAGCCGCCGCCTGGAGGCGGAAAACCAGCTCCTGCGAGCCGAGGGGCGGCCCACGCTCATTGCGGAATCTCCGGCGATGCGCCCGGTGATGGAGCTGGTGGCCCATGTGGGGCCCTCCGAAGCCAACGTGCTGATTACCGGGGAGCACGGCTCAGGGAAGGAGGTGATTGCGCGCACCCTGCACGCGCTCTCGCCGCGCGCCTCGCGGGCAATGGTGACCGTGAACGCGGGAGGGCTCTCCGAGGGGGTATTCGAAAGCGAGCTTTTCGGGCATGTGCGCGGAGCGTTTACGGACGCGAAGATGGACCGCGCCGGACGCTTCGAGCTGGCCGATGGCAGCACCCTCTTCCTGGATGAAATCGCCAACGTCCCGCTGAACCTGCAAGCCAAACTGCTGCGCGTGCTGGAGACCGGAGAGCTGGAGCGCGTGGGCTCTTCGCGCACCGTGCGCGTGAACGCGCGCGTGCTCTCCGCCACCAATGCGGATGTGCTCGCGGAAGTGGGCGCCGGGCGCTTCCGAGAGGACCTGCTCTACCGCCTGAACACCATTGAAATCCACGTTCCTCCCTTGCGCGAGCGGAAAGAAGACATTGCGCTGCTGGCCATGCACTTTCTGACGCGTTACGCCGGACGCTATGGCAAAAAGGTGCGCGGGTTTGACGATGCCGCCATGCAGGCCCTGGTGGAACATTCCTGGCCGGGCAACGTGCGGGAGCTGGACCACACGGTGGAGCGCGCGGTGCTCCTGGCCAACGAGGAGCTGCTGCGCGCCAGTCAACTGGGCCTCCGCGCCGGTCCGGGCGCAGGCGGCAGCCCGCGACTCGAAGAGCTGAGTCTCGAGGAGGTGGAGCGCGTGCTCATCCAAAAAGCCCTGGCGCGCTTCAGCGGCAACGTCAGCCAGGCCGCCGGAGCCCTGGGGCTGAGCCGCAGCGGACTTTACCGCCGCCTGCAGAAGTACGGCCTGTGAACCCGCCGAGCCACGAACGGCAGGTTCTGCTCCTGGCATTGCTCATCGGCCTGCCGGGTACCACCGCCGCGCTGGTGCTGATCTGGCGCGGCGCGATGGAGCAAAAATTCCAATGGGCGCTCACCGCGGTGCTGGTGCTGCTATGGATGGGACTGGCATTCGCCCTGCGCAATCGAGTGGTTTTTCCCCTGCGCACGCTTGCGAACCTGCTCTCCGCCCTGCGCGAGGGAGACTTTTCCATCCGCGCGCGGGGAGAAAGCCGCGGCGACGCCTTAGGCGAACTGATTGGGGAAGTGAACGATCTGGCCAACACTCTGCGCATGCAGCGCCTGGGGGCCGTGGAGGCCACCGCTCTGCTGGCCAAGGTGATGGAAGAAATTGACGTGGCCGTTTTCGCCTTTGACCCGGAGCAGCGCCTGCGCCTGGTGAACCGCGCCGGCGAGCGCGTGCTGGGACAGGATGCGGAGCACCTGCGCAACAAGACGGCCGAAGAGTTGCACCTGGAGAAGTGTTTCGAGGGCGAGAGCCTGCGCACCATCGAAATGTCGTTTCCCGGCGGCGCAGGGCGCTACCAGCTCCGCCGCAGCACCATCCGCGAAGAGGGAGTGCCGCATCATCTGCTGGTGCTTACGGACCTAAGCCGCACGCTGCGCGAGGAAGAGCGGCTGGCCTGGCAACGCCTGATCCGCGTGCTCGGCCATGAGCTCAACAATTCCCTGGCTCCGGTGAAATCCATCGCCGATAGCCTTTCCACGCTGATCTCCCGGGAAGACCTGCCGGGGGATTGGCGCGAGGACACGCAGCGCGGCCTGGAGGTAATCAGCGGCCGCGTGGAGGCTCTGGGACGATTTACCAGCGCCTACGCGCGCCTGGCGCGGCTGCCCTCGCCTACTCTCCGTCCGGTGGCCGTGGGCGACTGGGTGCGCCGGGTGACGAAGCTCGATTCCCGTGCGCCCGTGGACGTTCAGCCCGGGCCGGAGATCACCATCCAGGCGGATCCCGACCAGCTCGACCAGTTGTTGATCAACCTGGTGCGCAATGCTTCCGATGCCGCGGCGGAAACGCACGGCGGCGTGCACGTAAACTGGAAGAAGGATACCGGCTTTGTGGAAGTGAATGTGGTGGATGACGGACCCGGCCTCTCCAACACCGCGAACCTTTTCGTGCCGTTCTTCACCACCAAGCCCGGCGGCTCCGGCATCGGCCTGGTGCTTTGCCGGCAGATTGCCGAAGCACACGGCGGCTCGTTCACTCTGGAAAACCGTGGCAATGCCCACGGTTGCCTGGCCCGTCTCCGCCTGCCGCTTTAGTGGCGCGGGCACTCTTGTGCCCGCACGTCCTTGGGAACGTCATCTGGATACGCTCGGAATCGTTGCGGAAATGGCTGGTAAGCAGCCCGGCAGGAGCGGACATTGTGCGGGCAAGGGGGCCCGCGCTGCTACACCAGCAGTTCAGCGGCGAGAGAGTCCGCCATTTCGCTGAAGCGCTGGTGGCGTTGCTGTGTCACGTGCCCTTCGGCGCTTTCCTGCAGCGCCTGGGCCAGATCGCGCCGCTCCTCCGAGGAGAGGAGTTGCTCTGCGGCGGGATAAAGCACGTCCTGTTCCTTGTCCAGGTGGCGGCGGAGGACAGCCGCATATTCACTGGCGAACCGTCCCCACTTGCGGTCCGCTTTGGGACGGCCTTCGCGGTACGCCGTTCCGGCATCCGCCATCTTCCTCAGCAGGACCCGGGAGCGGTCATGCTCCAGTTGGAAGGTTTCGAGTGCCATCGCGCTCAACTTCGCCCCCCGATTCTCCAGTGCCGGGAACAGGTACTGCTCCTCCTTGCGGTGGTGCTCGTCGCCAAATACCCGCAGGAACTCGGCGACCGAATCCAGCATCTCCGGTGGAACTTCCGCGCCCACCTCCAGCAGATGCGCAAGCTCCCGTGTCACGTCCAGCATGCGCAGGATCACGCGGTGCTCCGCGATTAAGACATCTGTAGCGTGTGGACCCGACATCGTGGTTCCCCCCTGGATAATCCTGGAACGCCGCCGGAGCTGGGTGACTGGGTATGGCCCCTGAAAGGGCCACCTGCCCCTCCCCGCCGCCCTCTTATATCGCCAGCGGGACCCTGGGTCAATCCCAGGAATATCCACAGGCTGTGCCCCGAACGTGGAATTGTAACATCTCCGCAACGGCCTTTTGCCCGGAAAATCAGTTCAGAATATGTTGTAAACAAAAGAGTTGTGGGAATTCACCGGCTTCCGGCTCCAGCATCATCCCGCCGCTGGCCTTCTGGTCCTTTTTCCTCCAGTCTTCCTCGGTCAGCAGCCTCAGCAGCGGCAGCCGCTTCTTTTCGAGTTCGGAGTTGGCGGTGGTGATTTCTTTCTCTGCCATCCCGCGGAATGCGCTTTCTGTGCCGTCCAATTCCTTGGTGAGGGCGGCAAGCTGTGAGGTCTGGGACTCGGTGGGGCGCCCGCCGTAGCCGTTCACCCCGCCGTAGACTTCCAGAATCTTCTCGCGCAGCTTGATCTCACCGGTGTAGCCGCCTTCCTTGGTGGCGGAGAGCTTGCTCAGCGTCGCGCCGCAGGAATCCCGCAGTCCCTCCATGCGCTTGCGCAGGGAATCATCCGCGGGAAGTTTGGCGGCGCGGTCGCCGGCCTGGGATTGCAGGTCGGTGGCCAGGTCCACGACGTAGGCGATGTGTTCGACCAGATTGTAGGCCTGCACCGCCACGCGATGCTGCTCGGCGCGGTCCGCGGGGGAATGTTTAGGGCGCGGATCGGGCAACGCTTTGACCTCCGCCGAGTAGGTCTCCTTGCCGCGCGTCAACTTGACCGTGTAGGCGCCGTCGGGCACGTACGGCCCGACCAGGGTGTTGAAATCCGGGACCAGCGAGGTGGCCGGGGGAGTCTTGGGCGCCTTCAGCCGCATGCTCCACTCGAGTACGTTGACGCCCTTGCGCCGCGAGGTGGAGAGCTCCTCCAGGAGATTGCCCTTGCTGTCGTACACCGCGGCCTTGAATTCGCCCACCAGCATGCGCTTTTTCAGATAGTAGGCGATACGCGCAGCGTTGCGCCCGGAAGTGCCCATGAATTCGCCGTCCCCGTCGGAACGCTGCTCGAAATCGCTGAGCGCCATCACACCGGGGCGGGTGGGCAGAAGCGCGAAATCCTTGTCCAGAATTTCAGGAGTGAGCGCGCGCAGCGGCGTCAGGTCGTCCAGGATGTAGATGCCCCGCCCGTGCGTGGCGATGATCAGGTCGCTCTCCCGCGGCTGGATGGCCAGGTCGCGCACGGCCACGCTCTTGGGCATCCCGCCCTGCAGCTTTCCCCAGCTCTTGCCGCCGTCCACGGAGATGTACAGGCCCATTTCTGTTCCCGCGAAAAGCAAATTGGAATTCACCGGATCTTCGCGGATCACGTGCGCATAGCCGCTCAGGTCCGGAGTGACCAGCGATTCCCAGGTCTTTCCAAAGTCGCGGGTGCGCGCCAGATAGGTTTTCATGTCGCCGGTCTGGTGGCCGTCAAACGAGGCGTAGGCCGTGCCCTCTTCATAATGTCCGGCGTCGACGGTGGACACCCAGGTGGCCTCAGGAATGCCGGGAAGATTCCTGGTCACGTTGGTCCAGGTCTTGCCGCCGTCGCGGGTCACTTGCACGTTGCCATCGTCCGTGCCCACCCAGAGTACGCTGGGGTTCTTTGGCGACTCGCTGATGGTGTAGATGGTGCAGTGCTTCTCCGCGTCCGTATTGTCCACGGTCAGGCCGCCGGATTCTTCCTGCTTCTCTTTCTGCGGATTGTTGGTGGTCAGGTCCGGCGAGATGCGCGCCCAGGAATCGCCGCGATCCGTTGAGCGGAACAGGTATTGCGCGCCGAGATAGAGCGTCGCGGTTTTCCCCGGGCGGGTCAGCAGCGGCGTGTTCCAGTTGAAGCGCAGCTCCGGCTCTCCGGGTTTGGCAAACGGCCGGATATTCTTGCGCTCGGAAATCGAGAGGCGGAAACGAGTGACGTGGCCTCCCTGGAATTCGACGTAGATGTAGTCGGGATCGCCCTGATCCACTTGCGCGGCGAATCCGTCTCCCATCCCCACCACGCGCCAAGCGCGGTTCGGAATCCCGCCCGCTTGTCTGGAGGGGCCCATCCACGTGCCGTTGTCCTGCAGCCCGCCGTAAACGTTGTACGGCATCTGCATGTCGTAGGTCACGTGGTAGAACTGCGAAACGGGCAGCGCCGCGAGCATTCTCCAATGTGCGCCGCGGTCGCTCGAAGAATACACGCCGCCATCCGTTCCGAGGAAAAGCTGGTAGGGATTCTTGGGATTCACCCAGAGGGCGTGCAGATCGCCGTGGTAGCCGCCGCCAAAATCTCCGCCGCCCAATCCGCCGAAGGTCTTGCCGCCGTCGTCGCTCACCGTCAGGCTATAGCCGGGCTTGTACACGCGCTGGTAATCGGAAGGGTCCACCACCAGGCAGGCGAAATAAAACGGGCGTCCCTGGACGTTGAAAGAAGTGTTCATTTTCGTCCACGTCGCGCCAAGGTCATCGGATCGGTAGAGCGCGGTCTCTCTGGCTTCCACCACGGCATAAACGGTGCTGGGCCGCGAGGGCGCGGTGGCGATGCCGATGCGTCCCAGGTCGCCTTGCGGCAGTCCGGTGCGGATGGGCTTCCAGGTTTCGCCCCCGTCCGTCGAGCGGTATACGCCGCTGCCCGGCCCGCCGGAGACGAACTTCCAGGGATACCGCCGCACCTGCCACATGCCGGCGTAGAGAACCTCCGGATTCTGCGCATCGGCGGTCACGTCCGAGCAGCCCGTGTTCTCATTCACGTAGAGCACTTTCTTCCAGGTCTTCCCGCCGTCTTTCGTTCGGAAAACGCCGCGCTCGGCGTTGGCGTTCCACAGGTGGCCGAGCGCGCAGACGTACACGGTATTGCTGTCCTTGGGATTCACCACGATGCGCGAGATACGCTCCGTCTCCGCCAAGCCCATGAATTGCCAGTTCTCGCCGGCGTCTGTGGTCTTATAAACGCCGGCGCCCACGGAAACGCTGTTGCGCACCCAGGATTCGCCCGTGCCTACCCAGACGGTCTTGGGATTCGAGGGGTCAATGCGCACCGCGCCGATGGACTGCGGGTAGTCCTCAAAGATCGGCTTGAAGGTCAGCCCGCCATTGTCGGACTTCCAGAGCCCGCCGCTGGCCGCACCGACGTATACGGTCACCTTTTCTCCGGCCACCGCGTCGATGGCGGCGATGCGGCCGCCCATGGTGGCCGGGCCGATGGACCGAGCGGTGAGGTTGCCGAGCGAATCGGAGTCGAATTTTGTATCGCCGGCCTGCGCCGCGCGCGGTGCAGCCAGGACCACTCCCACGAACAGTCCGGCGGCCAGCGGCAGGATTGCCGCCGCGCGCACACGGCCACTTTTCTTCTCCATGTGTAGTTGCATTGCACCTCTCCTGTAACTCCCTTGGGCGGGTAGACCCGGGAAACCCGGCAGGTGAGCCCGCGCGGCGGGCTCACAGCGCGCAAGGGCAAAGAGCGCCCGCCCGGCCCCCGAAACGGCGGGCGGATCGTGCCCTAGCGCCGTCCGGCGCCGGGCTTTTCCGCCGGCTTCTCGGCCGGGGCAGACGCCGGCATGTGGAACTGCGAATCGCTCAGGTTCGGGTTGATCTCCACCTTCTCCAGGGTGATTTTCTGCTTCTGCGGGCTGCCGGCAGCGCTGGACTCGATGGCAAAGGGAAAAATCAGGCCCTGCACCTCGCGGAAATCGCTGAACGTGGTGACCACCTCCGCCTCATTCCCGCGAATCACGGTCTTGGAGATGGTCTTCAGTTCCAGGCCGGAGTCCGTGTCGATGTAGGTGGTTTCCACCGTCCCGTTCTTGCGGGTGATCTTCAATTTGTAGGCGTCCGAACCCTCGACCTTTTCCTTGCCCAGATACTCGACGCTGTTGCCTTTGGCCTTGTAGTCCATCAGCGGGCCGTCCATATCCGCCTGGTTCTGCAGATCCTTCAAATCGTCCGCAGCCATGGGTTCCGGATCCTTCTTCCCCTGGAACGGCATGACCATCCAGCCGGTCTTTCCGTCGTAGGCCTGGATGCCGGTCATCCCTTGCACCGTGAATTCCATGCGCACCATTTCCGGCCGCTCAAAGGCGACGGTCATGGGCGCTTCCATTCCCGGCCCGATCTCCATTTTGCCGGTCATGCGCATGGTTTTTACCGCGCGCAATTTCGCTTCTCCGCCGTGAGCCTGGATGTTCTTGGCGATAATCTCGTCCACCGTTTGGGCGGCTGCGGGCAACGCAAAACAAACGGCGGCAACCAACAAACCAGCAACTTTCCTGAACATGGAGACGCTCCTTTTTTGAGTCCTTGACCTGTGGATCCCCGGCAACTCTAAGTACGCAGGCCCGGCCGGGAAAGTTTCTCTCGCCTGCAGACAGACTGGATGGCGTGGAAGCTCCGGCGGGAGGCAGAAGTGTACCTTAAATCAAAACCCGCGAGAAGCTCCGGGGTTCGAATTCTTCCCAAGGAGAATTCCAGCCGAGCGTCAGTGGGGCAAGTACGCAGCGGCGGTCTTGCGGAGCAGCCGCTCGCGCAGCGCGGGGGTTTGCGCCAGGTCAATGGCCGTCCAGGCCATGGCCACCGCGCCATCGGCCACGGCCTGATCCGCCACCGGGGTGACGCAGTGTGCCGCGAATTCCGGCTGGTGGTTGGCCGCGGGCAGGGAATTAATTCCGATCATGGGGTGGATCGCGGGGATGGCGTGGGAGACGTTACCCATGTCCGTGGAAGCCGCCAGGCGCTCAAATCCCGGAGGCAGTGCTGCGAACACGCGGCCCAGCGCCTCGGCATTCCGCTGGTAAACGGCGCTGATTTCATGGTCGTAAATCATCTGCGCGTACGGTTTGTCGTCGCCGCGGATTTCCATCTTTGCGCCGGTGGCCACCGCCCCGGCCTCGAAGCAGCGGCGCACCTTCACCCGCACGTCCCGGAGCTGCTCGATATCTTCCGCGCGGATGATGTAACGCGCGGAGGTGTGCGCTGGAATCACGTTGGGCGCATCGCCGCCGTGGGTGGTGATGCCGTGCACGCGGTCCGTCTGGCGCAGGTGCTGCCGCAGAAGGCCAATCGCCGTCTGCGCCACCGTCAGGGCATCCGCGGCGTTGATGCCCTGCTCGGGAAACGCGGAGGCGTGCGCTTCCTTGCCGGTGTACTGCACTTCGAACATGGAAGCGGCGATCAGTTTGGCTTCGAGCATTTCGAGGGGAGCGGGGTGCACCATCATGGCGGCGTGGATCCCGGCAAAGGCGCCGCGCTCGAGCAGCAGGATTTTCCCGCTGGCGTTGCCCACTTCTTCCGCCGGCGTGCCAATGACGCTGACGGTGAGGCCCGCTTCATCCGCCACTTTGGCCGCGGCGATGCCCGCTCCGACGGCCATGGCCGCGATCATGTTGTGCCCGCAGGCGTGGCCGATGCCGGGCAGCGAGTCGTATTCCGCGCAGATGGCGATGTGCAGCGGCCCGGAGCCCGCGCGCGCGGAGAACGCCGTGGGCAGGTTGCAGATGCCGCGCTCGACGTGGAATCCCGCCTGGTCCAGCGCGTCTGCCAGCCACCGCGAGGCCTGCTCTTCCTCGAATCCCACCTCCGGATGGGAGTGAATGCGGTGACTCAGCTCCACCACCGTGGACTCCACTTCCCGGAATTTGTCCTGCGCTCCTGCTTTCGCGTTCATCACTTTCCTCCCTCTGCCCCGCCATTTTATCTCCAACGCGGTGTCCGCGCCGCCTTTTGGCGCCGCGCAAGCCGGGCCGCGACGGAGTAGAATGGTTCGCGTCCCCGGGGAGGCAAACTCCATGACCACCAGCCAGCCATCCATCAGCGCGGCGGAGATGGGACTTTTCCTGAAAGGGAAGTTCGAGACCTCCTCGAAGGCTGTGGAAATCCGCTCCCCCTACAACCAGCAGGTCGCCGGCGTGACCTTCGAGCCGGAAGACGCGCAAGTGGAAGCCGCGGTGCATGAAGGCGTGGCCGTTTTTTCGCAGATGGCCAAACTTCCCTCCTTCCGCCGCGCTGAGATCCTGCGCCGCATCGCCGACGGCATCGAGAAACGCCGCGAGGATTTTATCCGCACCATGGCGCTCGAAGCCGGCAAGCCGCGCAAGGCCTGCGCCGTAGAGGTAGACCGGGCCATCTTCAATTTCCGGGCCACGGCGGAAGAGGCGCTGCGCATGAACGGCGAATTCCAGCCGCTGGACGTGCTGCCCTCCTCAAAAAACCGCTGGGGCATCGTGCGCAGGTTTCCGGTGGGACCGGTGCTGGCCATCACGCCATTCAATTTTCCGCTGAACCTGGTGGCGCACAAGGTGGCTCCGGCGATTGCCGCGGGGTGCACCATGGTGGTCAAACCCGCGCCGCAGGCGCCGCTCTGCGCGCTGCTGCTGGCCGAGTGCGTGCACGAAGCGGGCGCGTTGGCCGGATCGTTCGCCGTTCTGCCATGCTCCGTAGCCCAGGCGGAAGGCATGGTACGGGATGAGCGCTTCCGCATGCTCAGCTTCACCGGCAGCACCGCTGTGGGCTGGAAATTGAAGGCCCTGGCCGGCCGCAAGCGCGTCGCTCTGGAATTAGGCGGGAACGCGGGGGTGATCGTGCACGGCGATGCCAATCTCGAGCTGGCCGCGGAGCGTTGCACCCAGGGCGGCTTCGGCTACGCCGGGCAGACCTGCATTTCCGTGCAGCGCATCTTTGTGCACCGCTCCGTGGAAAAGAAATTCACGGACCTGCTGGTGGAGCGCGTCAAGGCGCTGGTAGTGGGCGACCCTCTGGACGCGAAAACGGACGTTGGCCCACTGATCTCGCGCGGCGCGGCCGAACGCGTGGAGGAATGGGTGACGGACGCCATCGCCGCAGGCGCGCGCGCTCTGTGCGGCCGCCGGCGCCACGACTCGATCTTCGATCCCACCGTGCTGGTGGATACCAAGCCGGAGATGGCCGTGAATTGCCAGGAAATCTTTGGCCCCGTGGTCACGGTCACTCCTTACGATTCCTTTGATGAGGCATTGTGGCGTGTGAATGATTCCCCGTATGGCCTCCAGGCCGGCGTCTTCACGCGCGACCTGGGAAACGTCTTCCGGGCCTTCGAGCAGATTGAAGTGGGCGGGCTGATGATCAACGAAGTGCCCACCTTCCGCGTGGACACCATGCCCTACGGCGGCGCGAAACAATCCGGCCTGGGCCGCGAAGGCCCGCGTTACGCCATCGAGGAGATGACCGAGCCGCGCCTGCTGATGCTCAACCTGGACGCATAGTGCGCGATGTGTAGCGGCGGGTTTATCCCGCCATTCATGCGCGGGCGGGACAGGCCCGCCCTATAGAAAATGAAACTTGCCGTCCACCGCGAACGCAACAAAAACTACTACCGTGCGCTGCACGTGCCCCTGTGGGTGTGGGTGTTTTTCATCTTGCCGGGCCACCTTACGTACGCGTTCTACACGAAGGGCCCGGACGCGCGGCACGCCTGGTGGCTGGCGGCGGTGCTGGCCGCGTGCGTTTGGCGCGGATACCTCGGCCGTCTGCCCGGCTGCGAATTCCGGCCCTACGTGACGCACTATGGGATGGACCAGCACAACCTGCCCTTCCGCGTGGTCTGCTACACAGCGGCATGGATCGACCTGCTGGTGCCGTATGCGTTGAACGCCATCGGGCTGGTCTTTGCCGTGGCAACAGGCCAGTGGCTGCTCGGCAACCTCTATCGCTGGCTGTATTACCCGCTGGCGGCCGTGATTATTCTGGCTACGGCCCTGGACCTGACTCCGCGGGCGAAGCGTTCGACGCGAAACGAGGGCGCGGAACGCGGCTGGTTCTACGTGGCAGTATGGACCGTGGTCCCCGCGCAACTCGCCGCCTGGGCTGCCTGGCGCCTGGGCGGACGGATGGGGCTGGAGACGATGCCGCTCGCCTGGCTGCGCTTCGCCGTGTTCTTTGGCGTGACCGTGGCCGCGCTCCTTTTGGGCCATGCGGAGCGGCTGCCGCGCACCGAGCGCTACGAAGAAAAAGAGCCGGGCGCGGCTGTCCAACCATCGCTGGATATCGTAGAATCCTGACCCCGCTTGCAAATCTTCGCGGAGAAGAGCCACTCCACATGCCGGCACAGGTTGTCACCCAGCGGTCCCGCGGTTTCATCTGCATCAACGCGCATCCGGAAGGCTGTGCGCGCAACGTGGAGCGCCAGGTGGAGCAGGCGCGGGACTGCCGGTCGCAAACGAAGGCCGGCGCGCCCGTGCCGCGGCGCGTGCTGGTGATCGGCGCGTCCACGGGTTACGGCCTGGCCTCGCGCGTGGCCCTGGCCTGGGGCTATGGCGCACGCACGCTTGGCGTGTTTTTCGAACGCGCGCCGGAAGGCGACCGCACGGCCACGGCGGGGTGGTACAACACCGCGGCCTTCCATCGCCTGGCGCAGCGCGACGGCCTCCACGCCGCGAGCCTGAACGCGGATGCGTTCTCCGACGAGGCGAAACGCACGGCCATGGAAATCATCCGCCGCGATTTCGCGCCCCTGGACCTGGTGGTTTATAGCCTGGCCTCGCCGCGGCGCACGCATCCGCGCACGGGCGCGGTGCACAATTCCGCGCTCAAACCCATTGGCAATGCCTACACCAACAAGACGATTGATCTGGCTTCGAAAAGGATTCACGAAATCACGGTGCCGCCGGCCACGGAGCAGGAAATCGCGGACACCGTAGCGGTGATGGGCGGCGAGGACTGGCGATTCTGGATCGAGGCGCTGGCCGCGGAGGGCCTGCTTGCGCCGGGCGCGCGCACACTGGCCTATTCCTACATCGGCCCGGAGCTGACCTGGCCCATCTACTGGGACGGGACCATCGGCCGCGCGAAGCACGATTTGGAAAACACCGCGGCACAACTCGAAACGCGCCTCGGCACAACGGGTGGCCACGCATGGATTTCGGTAAACAAAGCCATTGTCACACAGGCTTCCGCGGCCATCCCTGTAGTACCGCTGTACATGAGCCTGCTCTTCAAAGTCATGAAGAAACTCGGGACAGATGAAGACGCAGCCGGACAGATGCGCCGCCTGTTTCTGGAGGTGCTGGCGCCGGGCAAGGCTCCAGCACTCGACGAAGCCCGCCGCATCCGCCTGGACGACCGCGAAATGCGCCCGGAAGTGCAGGCAGAAGTGGCCACGCTCTGGCCGCAGGTGACCACGGAAAATCTGCTGGAGCTTTCCGACTTCGCCGGCTTCGAGCGCGGCTTCAAAAACCTCTTCGGTTTCGACGTGGAAGGCGTGGACTATTCGCAGCCTGTCGAGACCGACGTCCGCTGGTAACTTGCGTGGGACAGACATTCTTGTCTGTCCCTCTGCTGGTCTACCCAGTCTTCCAGAGACAGGCAATAATGTCTGTCCTACTCCGCCCCCTGCGTCCTTAGCCCCCGTTCTTTTCCTGGAAGACTCTCATGAAGCCCGCCAGTTCTTCAGCCGCGTCCAGCGGGACGGCGTTATAGAGTGAAGCGCGGATGCCGCCCACGGAGCGGTGGCCCTTGAGCTCGATCATGCCGCGGGCCGCAGCCTCCTTAACGAATTTCTTTTCCAGCTCCTCGCTGGGCAGGCGGAAGGTGACGTTCATGCGCGAGCGGGAAGCCGGCTCGGCGTGTCCGCGGTAGAAGCCGCCGCTGGCGTCGATGGCCGCATACACAACCTGCGCCTTGCGGCAGTTAAGCTCCTCCATCTTTTCGAGACCGCCGATGGATTCGATCAGCCAGCGGGCCACGAGTCCCACCACATACACGCCGAAGACCGGCGGCGTGTTGTAACGAGAATGCTCCCGCGCCTGCACGCGGTAATCGAGCATCGATGGCAGCCCCTCCGGGATGCGCGCCAGCAGGTCTTCGCGCAGGATGACGATGGTGACGCCCGCGGGCCCGGCATTTTTCTGCGCGCCGGCGTAAATCAGCGCGTGGCGCTCCACGTCCATGGGCCGGGAGAGAAAATCCGAGGAGGCATCGCAGACCAGGGGCACAGCGGCGGGAGCGGCAGGCAGTTCGAAAAATTCTACCCCGTGGATCGTTTCATTCGAGGTGTAGTGCGCGTAGGCCGCGCCGGGCTGGAAGGCCGGCTCGTGCGGCGAGGGCGTGCGGACGTAGCCGGTTGTCTCGCCGCTCCATGCAGGGCGCACGCACTCTTCGCCGGCCACGCGCGCGGCTTCCGCCAGCGCTTTTTCTCCCCAACCGCCCGTCACAACATAGTCGGCGGGC
>OCOJ01040104.1_pt2 | contig 53240 bp, 54 predicted proteins | sample 1539251 | NCBI WGS metagenome assembly OCOJ01 (sample SAMN01911457, study PRJEB22624) | soil metagenome | biome: Soil | place: Malaysia | collected 2012-04-30 | depth RA_metagenome m
AAGATGCTGGAGAAGGAAGGCTGGCTGCAGGTTCTGCACCCGCGGTGGACGTCCGCGAAAGTTGATGCCAACGGGATCGGCCAGCTAGTGAAAACCCGGCAGCAGATGGTGGATCTGGGCTACGCGCCTGATGCCGGGCCGGCGGTGATGTACTTCCTGACTGCACGGTTGTCGGATAAGGACGTTGCCGACCTGCGGAAAATGATTCCGCGCAAGGATCTGGTCGAGGCGTGGCGCGACATCGAAGATCACGCTAAGGAACTGGCCAAGCGACTGATGGGAAAAGAGGCAGCGACGCCGTCGCGGACGTGGCAGCTGCTGTCGAGCGCGCGTCCGGAGATGATTCTGTTCCTGGCGGTGACCGCCAGGCAGCAGACGGTGGAACAGAAGATCAAGAATTTCCTGACCAAGTGGCGGCAGGTGCAGCAGAAGATTCCGCTGNCCGGAGATGACCGAGCTGCTGATTACTCCGCAGCTGCCGGGGTATCCGAAGATCGCGCATGAGGTGTTTCTGCTGCTGCTGGATGGGAAGTTGCGGTCACGGACCGAGACGCTGAAATTTCTGAAGCCGTTCGCGCCACCTCCTCCCCCACCGCCGCCACCACCGAAGCGCGGGCGCGCCGCCAAGTTGGTGGCGGGGGCTGTGGCTGCCGGAAAGAAGGCCGAGACAGGGAAGGGCAAGGGGAAGGCTGCGCCTGCTACCGTGCCGGTAGCGGCGGTTCCCGCCGTTGTGGCTGCGAGGCAGGAAGGTAAGGTAAGGGCGGCAAAGGTGGATCCAAAGACGACCAGGGCCGAGCGTCGTGCTTCGCAGATGAAAAAAAAGGCACCGGCAGGCAAATCCGCTGCAAAGAAGCCCAAGAGCAAGAAGAAAAACCCGAAACGGTAGGGTCGCTTTTTCAAGACCGCACCGCAAAGGGCGGGAAGAACGGGCGCAGAGAACGCGAATGGGTCAGCGGGGATCGTACTCTCGTCACGAGATTTCAGACATACCAAATTTTACAAACCACCGGATTCAATCAGGCTTACAATGTAGCTATGCGTCGCCTGCTTTTCATTGCGACGTTCGTGTTCGTGCTGGCGGGAGTGCCCGCCTTCGCCCAGCGCGGCGGTGGCCACGGCGGCGGTGGGTTCGGCGGCGGCCACGGTGGCGGATTCGGTGGCCACGTCGGCGGTGGATTTGGTGGCCACCTAGGCGGGGGCGCAGCCTTCGGTGGGATGCGCGGCGGCGGGTTCCACAGTCCTAGCTTTCGCTCTCCAGCTCTTCGAAACCCAGGCTTCGGCAATCCAGGTTTGCGCAACCCAGGATTCCGCAGCTCGGGGCTTCGCAATTCAGGAGTCCGCAATCCATTCATTCATGACGGATCTCGTCAGCCGCTGGCCGGGAATCGTTTCCGAGGCGACCGCTTCCGGGGCGATCGTCTCCGCGACCGCGGGTTTAACTTCCGGCTCCGCAGCTGCTACGGTTGGAACTGCGGCTGGGGATGGGGATGGCCGTGGGGCTATTACGATCCGTGGTGGTGGTGGGATTCGGATTCATNCCTACGATCAGGATCAGGCGAACGATCGTGAGGTGGCCAACGAGATGAATCAGCAGAGTCTGGAAGAGCAGCGCGCGCGCCAGCAGGACCAAGACACCTACGCGAGCTCGCAGCCAGATACGCGTGGGAACGAATCGTTAAGTGCGGAAGCGCCCGCGCCGGCCACGGTGCTGGTGTTCCGGGATCAGCATAAGCAAGAGGTGCAGAACTACGCCATCGTTGGCCAGACGCTGTGGACGTTCGCTCCGCAGCGCACACAGAAGATCCCTCTTACCGACCTCGACCTTCCCGCAACGGTCAAGGCGAATGACGAACGCGGCGTGGAATTCCGGGTGCCCACGGGCGGCGAAGGTCAGTAGTTCGAAGGGGCTTTTATGAAGAGTCCCGCCCACCAACCTGCAGAGTCTCCACACCGCGGCATCACTATGCACCGGATGCCGGTGGGAGGCAATTTCCCAGGCCTTGTCTTCGCGGTGGGCAGCGTGTTGATTTTTCTGATCGCACTGCCGCAGTTGTGGTACTTCCTGGGGCTGGCAGTTCTTCTCGGCTTAGGAGTTGCAGCGGTTCTGCGTTTTGCTCACCGATAGCTCTGTTGAACATCACCGTCGCCTCTGTGGATAAGCTGTGCTTCCCGCGCTCGCCTTTCCCATTAGAATGACGCCATCGCGCGTAGAATCAGACTGAGCCATGTCGCGATTTGTCCACCTGCACCTGCATACCGACTACTCTCTGCTCGACGGCGCCTGTGACGTGGAAAAACTCTGCCGGCGCGTGAAGCAGCTGGGCATGCCCGCCGTCGCCATGACCGACCACGGCAATATTTTTGGCGCAGTGCACTTCGTTAACGCGGCGCACAAGTATGGCGTGAAGCCGATCATGGGCTGCGAGCTTTACATCTGCAAGAAAGACGACCACAAAATCGAGCGCACGCCGCCCGAGGGCGACACCTACAACCATCTGCTGGTGCTGGCGGAAAACGAAGAAGGCTACCGCAATCTGGTCAAGATCACGTCGGAGGCGTCGCTGCATGGCTTTTACTACAAGCCGCGCGTGAGCAAGAAGTTTCTCGCCGAGCATGCGCTAGGGCTGATCGGGCTTTCGGGATGTCTGAAGGGCGAAGTGGCCGAGCGGCTGATGGAAGGCAACTATAATGCGGCGCGCGCGGCCGCGGGAACGTTTGCTGACATTTTCGGCAAGAACAATTTTTACCTCGAGATTCAGGATCAGGGCCTGGCGATGGAGCACAAGATCCATTCCGGGCTGTTTCAGCTGGAGAAGGACTTGGATCTGCCGCTCGTCGCAACCAACGACAGCCACTACCTGTGTGAAGAAGACGCGCATGCGCAGGACGTAATGGTGTGCATCCAGACGGCGAAGTCGATTCACGACGCGGGGCGAATGAAGTTTGAGGGCACGCAGTTTTACGTCAAGAGCGGCGATGAGATGGCGCGGGTGTTCAAGGATTCGCCCGACGTGCTGTCGCGAACCCTCGACATTGCGGAGCGCTGCAATCTGCGCATGGAGAAAGTAGCAACGCCTTTCCCGCAGTTCGACGTGCCGCCTGGTTTCACCATCGACAGCTACTTCGTGCACGTGACCCGCGAAGGCTTCGCGCGGCGGCTGGAGTCGTTGCTGCCTTTGCACGAGCAGGGGAAGCTCAAGCATTCGCTGGCGGAGTACGAGCAGCGGCTGGAGCGCGAACTGGCGATCATCCAGCAGATGAAATTCGCGGGATATTTTTTGATCGTGTGGGACTTCATCCGCTATGCCAAGGAGCGCAATATTCCAGTGGGGCCCGGCCGCGGATCGGCGGCGGGATCGCTGGTCTCGTATGCGCTCGGCATTACCGATCTCGATCCCTTGCAGCATGAGTTGCTGTTTGAGCGCTTTCTGAATCCGGAGCGCGTGTCGATGCCCGACATCGACATTGATTTCTGCATGAACCGGCGCGGCGAAGTGATCGATTACGTCACGCGCAAGTACGGGCGCGACAATGTGGCGCAGATCATCACTTTTGGGACGATGGCTGCGAAGGCAGCGATCAAAGATGTGGGCCGGGCCATGGACATCCCCTACAGCGACGTGGACCGCATCGCGAAGATGGTTCCGGCGCAACTGAACATCACGCTGGAACAGGCGATTGAACAGTCGCCGCAGCTGCGCGAAGCGATCGAGAAAGATGGGCAGATTCGCGAGCTGTTCGAAACGGCGAAAAAACTCGAGGGCCTGGTACGCAACGCGGGTGTGCATGCCGCGGGCGTGGTGATTGCGCCGCGTCCGCTGACGGAACTGGTTCCGCTCTACAAGACCAAGAACGATGAAATCGTCACCGCCTTCGACATGGTCGCCATCGAAAAGATGGGCCTGTTGAAGATGGATTTTCTCGGGCTGACCACGCTGACGATTCTCACCGACACGCTGAAGCTGATTGCGCAGACGCGCGGGACGCCGCTCACGCTGGAACAGATTCCGNCTGCAGGATGCCGAGACGTACGAGAAAGTCTTCCACAAAGGGCTCACGTCGGGCGTCTTCCAGTTTGAGTCGCATGGCATGCGCGATGTCCTGCGCAAGTACCGTCCCAATTCGATTGAGGATCTTACTGCTCTGAATGCTTTGTATCGTCCGGGTCCGCTGCAAGGTGGAATGATCGAAGACTTCATCGATCGCAAGCATGGGCGCAAGAAGGTCGAGTACGAGCTGCCGGAGCTCAAGGAAATTCTCGAAGAGACGCTGGGTGTGATCGTGTATCAGGAACAGGTGATGCAGATCGCGAACCGGCTGGCTGGCTATTCGCTGGGTGAGGCGGACTTGCTCCGCCGCGCCATGGGCAAGAAAAAGCCGGAAGAGATGGCGCAGCAGCGGGAGCGCTTCGTTGAAGGTGCGGTGCAGCGGAAGTATCCGCCGAAGAAGATCGAGAAGATTTTTGATCTGATGGCGCAGTTCGCGGGATATGGTTTCAACAAGTCACACTCCGCTGCATACGCACTGCTCGCCTATCACACGGCGTATTTGAAGACGCACTATCCGGTCGAATTCATGGCGGCGCTGCTGACTTCGGTGACTGGATCGACCGACGACGTGGTGAAGTACATCAACGAATGCCGCGAGATGGGAATTGCGGTAGAGGCGCCGGATATCAATGTATCGGATGCGAATTTCACGCCGCACGGCGAGGCGATACGGTTCGGACTCGCGGCGGTGAAAAATGTCGGAGCTAACGCCATTGAGTCTATTGTTGCTGCGCGCAAGAAGCTAGGGAAGTTTCGCTCGATTTTTGAATTCTGCGAAAACGTTGACCTGCGACTGCTGAACAAGCGCGTACTGGAATCGCTAATCAAGGCCGGAGCGATGGATTCTCTCGGCCGGCGTTCGCAATTAACAGAAGTACTGGACAAAGCGATGGAGCGCGCGCAGAAGGCGCAGCGCGACGCGGAGTCGGGACAGCATGGGCTCTTCGGCGTCTTCCAGGAGGAAACCGAAACGCACAACGACCCGTTGCCGGACGTCCCGGACTGGGATGAGCACACGCGGCTGGCGGCGGAAAAAGAGATACTTGGATTTTTCATTACTGGGCATCCACTGGAGAAATATCGGCAGAAGCTGGAAGGACTGCAGGCGCTGAGCACAGCGGAGATCGCCGCGATGGATCGGTCGACGGGCAAGGACGAGACCATCGTGACGGCTGGCTTGATCACGAATCCGCGCGTGCTGAAGTCGAAGCGCGGCGACTTCTACGCGCAGGCTACGCTGGAAGACATGGCAGGTTCGCTCGATATGATTGTTTTTCCCGAGGCGTACAAGCGGTTGAGCGACAAAGTGAAGCTCGAGGTGCCCGTGCTGCTGAAGGCTGGGGTGCGCATCGAGGAAGGAGCGAATCCCAAGATTACCGTAACGGAGATCATGCCTCTCGAAGACGCGAAAGTTCCGCTGCCCAGCGCGATTCGCATTCGAGTCCCACTCGAGACGGCGGACGAATCCACCGTCGATGATCTGCACGCGCTGTTTCTGGAACGCAAGGGCAAGGCGTGTGTGTTGTTCGATGTGGAACGCCAGGGAGATTTCATGGTGGTGATGGAAGCAGAAGGCTATAATGTGCTGCCGGACCGCAGTTTCATCGCCCGGGTGGAGCAGTTGTGCGGNCCGGGGCAGCGTGCGCGTGATCCACTGAAACGTAGGTATGGCAGCGTCACAAAAAGCGCAGCAGGAGCTGGAGCAGATCGAGCGGCAGGTGGCGGAGATCGAGTCTGCTACCGGACAGAGCGAGCAGACGCGGCGTCAGCTTGCCCAGTTGCGGGAACGTGTCGATATCCTGAGGCAGGAGATGAGCGCTTCCTCGACGGCCTGGCAAAAGACAGAGCTGGCGCGGCATCCGCAGCGCCCGCAGACGCTGGATTACATTGAACGCCTGTTTACCGACTGGAGCGAGATTCATGGCGACCGCGGGTTCGGAGATGATCCCGCGATCGTGTGCGGCATGGCGCGCTTTCATGGCGATGAAGTGCTGGTGGTGGGTACGCAGAAGGGCCGCGACATGAAGCAGCGCGTATACCGCAACTTCGGCACACCGCATCCGGAGGGTTATCGCAAGGCGCTGCGCGTGATGAAGATCGCGGAGAAATTCCGCCGCCCAATCTTCACGCTGGTGGATACCGACGGCGCTTATCCGGGCATTCACGCCGAGGAGCGCGGGCAGGCGGAGGCGATCGCGCACAATCTGCGGGAAATGGCGCGGCTGGAAGTGCCCATCATCGCGATCGTGATCGGAGTCGGCGGAAGCGGCGGAGCGTTGGCAATCGCCGTCGCGGACCGCGTATTGATGATGGAGAACTCGATCTACTCCGTGATTTCGCCGGAGGGGTGCGCGGCGATCATGTGGCGCGACGCCACGAAGAAAGAACTGGCAGCGGAAGCGATGCGGATTACCGCGACGGATCTGAGCGAACTGGGCTGCATTGACGACATTGTGCCCGAGCCCGAAGGCGGCGCCCACCGGGATTATGAAGCCGCCGCCAACTTGCTGGACGTGAGCCTGCGGAAACACTACGCGGAACTGAAGAAGATTCCCCCTGCCGAATTGGTCGTGTCACGATATAATAAATTCCGCAACATCGCGCAGTTCTTTCGGACGGAATAGCGGGTAAGGATGCGGCCAAACGCGCCGCTCGCGCTTGTCTCCGATCCGCGTACGCGATCGGGCGCTCGGCGCGGCCGCTCAGGTCCTTCGGCGACGAAAAGCCTGTCGCCTCAGGATGACAGACAAAAGCAGGGTCCCCTTCGACGCGCTTCGCTGCTTGCTCAGGGCAGGCTCTCGACTCGCGCAAGAACCGCGCTCGCTCGGGATGACAATGGAAGGCGGTGTCGCTCGTTTCGTGTTTCCCAAGCGGGTTCATTGTCGCGTCCGGCGGGCGATTGAGCGGGACGGGACTGCGCGAATCGCCGTATAATCTAGAGTTTGTGTTTGTCTGTTTACGCGACACATTGTCGCTTCTTAACGGAAAGGGAAGGTGCAGGGATGGCCACTACGGATATTGTGCCCCAGGAATCGGGCGGTCAACTGGGGCGCAAGCGGATCGTCAACGACATGAGCATCCAGGTCGCGACGGTCAACGGTTCCGGTTCGCAAAGTTCGAACACGGTGCTTCTGCGCAGCATTTTTCAGATGGGCGTGCCGGTGTCGGGCAAGAACATGTTCCCGTCGAATATCGCCGGCTTGCCCACCTGGTACACGATTCGCGCCAACAAGAACGGCTACATCGGACGCAAGAAAGAAATCGATTTCCTGGTGGCGATGAATCCCGAGACCGCCGAGGAAGACGTGATGTCGCTGGCCCCGGGCGCGTCGGTGCTTTACGACGAGCCGCTCGCCCTGCATAAGCTGCGCAGCGATCTCATTTTCTACGCCGTTCCTTACGACAAGCTGGTTGCGGCCGTGTGCCCCGAGGCCAAGCTGCGCAAGCTGGTCAAGAACATGGTGTACGTAGGCGTGGTCGCGAACCTGCTCACCATTGACATGGGCGAGGTGGAAAAGGCGATCCGCAAGCAGTTCGCAAAGAAGGTGAAGGCGGCGAATCTGAACCTGGCGGCGGCGCAGGCGGGATTCGATTACGCGAAGGCGAATCTGAAAAAGATGGGCGCGTTCTATATCGAGCGCATGGATAAGACCGCGGGCAAGATCATCATCGACGGCAACTCGGCGGCGGCCCTGGGCTGCATGTTTGCCGGATGCACGGTGGTGACGTGGTATCCGATTACGCCGTCATCGTCGCTGGTTGAGACGATGATCGAGTACATGAAGGAATACCGCATCGGACCGGACGGCAAGGCCACGTTCGCGATCGTGCAGGCGGAAGACGAACTGGCTGCGATCGGCATGGTGATCGGCGCTGGCTGGGCGGGCGCGCGTTCGATGACGGCAACGGCCGGGCCGGGAATCTCGCTGATGTCGGAATTTGCCGGGCTGGCGTACTACGTCGAAGTTCCGGGCGTGATCTGGGACATCCAGCGCGTGGGGCCGTCGACGGGGCTGCCGACAAGAACTTCGCAGGGCGATATTCTTTCGACCGCTTTTCTTTCGCACGGCGACACCAAGCACATCATGCTGATTCCGTGCTCGGTCGCCGAATGCTTCAGCATGGCGAGCGAGGCGTTCAATCTCGCGGAGCAGTTTCAGACGCTGGTGTTCGTGATGTCGGACCTCGATCTAGGTATGAATAACTGGATGTCGGATCCGTTCGAATATCCGGCCACGCCGATCAAGCGCGGCAAGGTCCTGAGCAAGGAGGATCTCGACCGGCTGGGCGGGTTCGCGCGCTACAAAGACGTGGACGGAGACGGCATCGGCTATCGCACATTGCCGGGGACGCGGCATCCGGCGGCGTCGTATTTCGCGCGTGGCAGCGGGCACAACGAAAATGCCCGCTACAGCGAGCGCGCCGACGATTTCGAAAACAACATGGAGCGGCTAAACCGCAAGTTCGAAACCGCGCGGTCGTTCGTGCCGCGGCCGGAGATTACAAGAGGGAACAGCGCGGGCGGCGAAAAAGTAAAGATCGGAATCATTGGATACGGGACTTCCCACTGGGGGATCACCGAGAGCCGCGATCAGCTGCGCGACGAATACAAGATGGAAACTGATTATCTCCGGCTGCGGGCGTATCCGTTCACGCGCGAAGTGCATGAATTTGTCGAGCAGCATGAGCGCGTCTACGTCGTAGAGCAAAACCGCGACGCGCAGATGCTGAGCCTGCTCAAGCTCGACCTGAAGCCGGAGTTGACGCCGCGGCTGCGCAGCATCGCGCACATTACTGGGCTTCCGCTCGATGCGCGCTCGATCACCGACGAACTGACCATGATGGAGGGTAAGTAGATGGCAACCACACCGGCCGTTGAACCGGGACCTGCCGGTCCAAAAACGAACCGCATCGGCCTGACCGTCATTGATTACAAGGGGGGGAAGACGACTCTGTGCGCGGGCTGCGGCCACAACGCGATTTCCGAGCGCATTATCGAGGCGATGTATGAGATGGGCGTCGAGCCCGAGATGGTGATCAAGCCGAGCGGAATTGGCTGCTCGTCGAAAGCCCCCGCGTATTTTATGAGCCGCTCGCATGCCTTCAACGCTGTGCACGGGCGCATGCCATCGGTGGCCACGGGAGCGTTGCTCGGCAATCGCAAGCTGATTTGCATCGGCGTGAGCGGCGACGGCGATACAGCCTCGATCGGCGTCGGCCAGTTTGTTCACCTGATGCGGAGAAATCTTCCCATCATTTACATCATCGAAGACAACGGCGTGTACGGCTTGACCAAGGGGCAATTTTCCGCAACCGCGGACCTGGGATCGAAGCTGAAGTCGGGTGTCCTGAACGATCTGCCGCCGATCGACACCTGCGCCCTGGCCATTCAGTTGGGAGCGACGCTTGTGGGACGATCGTTCTCCGGCGACAAGCGGCAGCTGAACGCCATGCTGAAGGCGGCCATTGCTCACAATGGGACGGTCATGCTCGATGTGGTTTCGCCCTGCGTGACGTTCAACGATCACGAGGGCTCAACCAAGTCGTACAAGTATGTGAAGGAGCACGAAGAGATCTTGCAGGACGTGAGTTTTGTACCGCACTTCGAAGACATTGACGTGGAGTATGAACCAGGCTCGACGGTCGAAGTCACCATGCACGATGGCTCGCACCTGCACCTGCGCAAGCTGGAAGAAGACTACGATCCAACCGACAAGATTCGCGCGCTCACTCGACTGACCGAGGCGCATGACAAAGGTGAAGTGCTCACGGGCGTGTTCTATGTGAACACGAAGGCGCCGAACTTCATTGATCTGCTCAATGTGGTCGACCAGCCGCTGGCGACGCTGCCGGAAGCGATGGTGCGTCCGCCGAAAGAAGTGCTGGATGCGTGCATGGAAGAGCTGCGGTAGAGCTGTCATCCCGAGGAGAGGCTCTCAGAGGGACCATACGGGACGACTGGAATCAGCAACGGCGTAGAAAAGGGCGTGTCTGCGGAATGCTGCGGTAGTGTTCCTGTCTGGTGCATCGGATCTGGGGGCTGACGTAAGGTCCCTCTCGCGACTGCGCTGCGTTCGGGATGACAGCGTGGGTGAGGGATGCGGCCGCGGCGATCCCGCTTGCAGGATTGGTGGGGCTGGCTGACGTAAGGTCCCTCTCACGGCTTTGCCGCGTTCGGGATGACAGGGCGAAAGTTTTCTTCAGCTTGCAACGGGTTCGCCGCTGTGTTCCGGATTCTCGCCGGGCTCGGGAAAGTCGGTGTCCGCAGCTTTCAGCATGGGGTCCTGGTCACGATGTCCAAGCTGGCCTTGCAAGCCGGGATTGCCCGGCAGGTGATGATCCTCAACTTCGATTGCGCCTTTTGACGTGTCCTGGTCGCGTATTGGGTATGACATGATCGCGCTCCGTATGAAGTCAGCGTTGATAGCTCGATGAGGGATCGAGTTCACTAACACAATGAAGCTTACGCTGAAACTCTTGCTCAGGGAATAGTTTTAAAGTAGGGTGGGGCGGAGGAAATCTGTGAAGCGGTTCATTCTGACAGTCGCCGCGTTGTTCTTGTGCAGCGGATTCGCCTGGAGCGCTGTGCAGCACGAAACCACCCATTCCACCATCTACGTAAAGGCGAGGTCCCACCGTGCGCCCCGCCATCACGCGCACAAGGCGGGGAAGCATCCCCACCCCAAGCGTCATCGGCGAACGGTTTAGGCGTTACTCTCCCTTGGCGGAAACTCCCAGCTTGTGCAGCCGTTCGCGGGCCTGTAAGGCTTCGTTGGAGCGGGGATAGCGCTGAATCAGGTGGCGCAGTTCCGTCACTCCGTCGTCCTGTTTGCCGAGTTCGATCAGAGCGAAACCCTTCTTCAGCTGTGCGCCGGCAGCCTTGTTCCCGCTGGGATAGTTCTGCAGCACCTGATCGTAGCTCTGGATCGCCTGCTGATAGTTGCCCTGACGGTACTGCAGTTCTCCCAGGTAGTAGTAGCAGTTTCCGGCGTTGTCGGTGTTGGGATAGAACTTGAGGTAGTCAGAAAACTCCTGCGTGGCCAGATCGTTCGAGCCGCCATTGTAGTCGCGCAGCNGCGTTGTTGTAGAGAACGTCGGGCGGCGGCGCATTCTGCTGGGCCTGCTGCTGGGCCTGCTGCTGCGCTTGCTGCGCCTGGATGCTCTGCTGCGCGGCCTGCATGTCTTCGAGCTGCTTGGTGACCTTGGTCAAGCGGACCTTGAGTTCATCGATGGAATCATTCAGCGCCTGGATCTGGCCGGAGATCTGGTCGTTGCGGGTGCCGGCGTCGGTTTGCTGTTTCGCCAGAGTCGTCTGCAGCGTGGTGAACGCCGCCGCGACCTTATTCACGGCGTCGGTATCCTGCTCGACCAGATTCTTCATCACGCCCATGCGTTCGTCGAAGCTGCGCTGCATGGCCGTCATCTGCTGCTGCAGCTGCTCGACCTGCGTCTGCAACTGAACCATTTCCTTGCTGACGCCCCAGGCCGGAGCCACGGCCAGCCAGAGCATCGACATCAAAGCGAGAACGGTGGAAACACGTTGTAGTCTCATAGGAAATCCCTGCATAACAGTTTAGATGACATGAGTATCACACAGGTGGGCGTGCTTCGGCACGCGAAGGGCCATGTGGAACGGGTGGTCTTCTTGCGTCGCAAATGGGGCGCAACAATCCTGCGCCTCCAAAGTCGCGAGGAAGATGAGCCCTCCAGCCACCGCAACAGGAAAGCGGGGAACGGAAGCCAAGCCCCCGTCCCCCGGATCTCACCTACTTCTGATAGACGAAGTGGCCGCGGCGATTCTGCTGCCAGCAGGCTTCGTTACTCTCGTTACAGAACGGTTTTTCCTTGCCGTAACTGATTGTCTTGATACGGCTGGCGTTGACACCGGCCGCAGTGAGAGCTTCTTTCACCGAGTTGGCGCGCCGGTCGCCCAAAGCCAGGTTGTACTCGATGGAGCCGCGCTCGTCGCAGTGTCCCTCAATCGTCAGATTGATGTCGGAGTGCTGACTCAAGAAGGAAACGTCGGCTTGCACCGAGCTCTCCTGATCGGAGCGGATGTTGGACTTGTCGTAGTCAAAATAAATGTCCTTGATGTTCTGCGAGAACAGTTCCTCTGCCGTTGGACCCGGTGGCGGCGGAGGGGGAGGCGGAGGCGGCTGCGTGACCGTCAGCCGGGTGGTGGCCTCCTGGGTTCCTCCCGAGCCTTTGGCGACCAGGTGATAGGTGGTCGAATCGGTTGGAGAGACCGATTGCGAACCACTTGCCTGGACCGCGCCAATTCCATCGATGGAGATGTCGGTGGCGTTGGTGGTCTGCCAAGTAAGCGACGCCGATTGCCCTTTCTCGATCGTGCTCGGATTCACCGAGATCGACGCCGTCGGAGCCGGCGGAGGGGGCGGTGGTGGTGGCGGTGGGGGAGCGGCTTTCTTCTTGCAGGCGCCCAACATCATCATGGCGCCCAGGGTAACTGCCAGTGCGAACCACTTCATGCTTTGCTTCACTTTGTTCCTCCCTGCGACCCCAGCATAATTGCTCTCGAGGCCAGACGAAGCGTTTTCATTTCCAACTCCAGTTGGGTTGGGTGTTGCGTCCCGTAAAGGTCAACTGCTGAACTTTGGTGCCATCAGCTAGCATCATCCAAATCTGCGACGTTCCCGAGCGGTTGGACTGAAACACGATATGTCGTCCGTCAGGCGACCAAGACGGAAAATCATTTCTTCCGCCATCGTGCGTGAGCTGGACCCACTGCTTGCTGGCGACATCCAGCAGGTAAATGTCAGACGCGCCCGGAGATCCCGGCCCATAATGACGCACCCAAGCGAACGAGATGAACTGCCCATTGGGTCCCCACCCCGGTGATACAGCATACCCCTGATCGGTGATGCGTTGCTGATTGGTGCCGTCGGCTTCCATAGTGTAAATCTGCGGCAGGCCGGTGCGGCCACTGACGAACGCGATTTGCGAGTCCGTTTTCCGGTTCCAGACCGGGGAAACATCAGGTCCTCGCAGTGAGGTCAACCGCCGGGCATTGGCGCCGGAGGCGTCGGCGATGTAAATCTCCGCGTCCCCGCCGTGCGACGAGGAGAACGCCAGCTTGGTGCCATCCGCCGACCAGGCGGGAGAAAGATTTGTCCCGCCGTACCGCGGGAAGGTCACCATTCGGCTGAGATCCATGGAATACATCATGATCTCCCAGCCGCTCTTGACCAGAGAGCTGAACGCGAGGCGGGAGCCATCGGGTGAAATGCGCGGCGAGATCGAGATGGAGTTCAAATGCGTGAGCTGGCGCTGATTGGAACCGTCGTAATCCATCACCCAGATTTCCTTGTGATCGCTGCGATCGCTCACGAAGACAATCTGACTTTCGCAGATGCCGGGAATGCCGCCGCCGAGTCGGAAAATAATTTCGTCGGCAAACTTGTGTGCGATCACGCGGGCCGCGGCGTCGCTGGCGGTGTCGGAGTATTGCTTGCCGAGTACCTGCGGCGAAGCCGTGTTCTTGACGTCGTACAGCCAGCCTTGCACTGTGAGCTTGCCGCCCGCCACGCCGAGGTTGCCAAAGGTCAGCATGGCCGCGTTGGGAGGCGGTGCGCTCCAGGCCAGGAAATTCACTTCTGGGGGTTGGCTCGGTGTTTCCAGGGGATAGAAACTCTTCGAGACCAGTTCGAGCACGCCGGAGTCGTCGAGATCGTTCCACAGCGTGTCGTTGAAAGTCTTGAGCAGGGCAGCATTCTGCGGATCGGTGGTGGAAGGTTTGAAGTCGGGGACGGCGATGCGAATCTTCTCCAACCCCAGGCCGGTGCCGGTCTTGATCCAGTCCTGCGCGGAGAGCGAAGGCGTAACCAGGCAGAAAAGGATGAGGAAAACAGCGGTCAACTCGCACGAGCGTCCAGGCGATCGACGGGAAAATGGGCAGGAGCTATCGTCCATCCGGTTTCGGGAGAAACCTGCTCTATACGACAATATCGTAACCCGATATGAATTGCTTGGCAAGGTTGAACCCCTCAACGCGATTGATTACGACGGTCCGTGGACTGTAGAAGCATTGTGCTCCTTCTGGAGAGCGCAACAACAATCAGGAATGCAGGTCCTGATTACCGATCAGGTTCACCTCTTGTAGTCGAACCAGAACTCCACCGAAACCTTGCTCCCGGAGTAGTCCGAAGGCAGCGGTCCAAAGGTATCGATGCGCTGAATCGCGCGCACCGCAGAAATATCCAGCGACGGCACGCCGCTGGACTGCTCGACGTGGATGTTGACCGGATGCCCGTCGCGCATGATGTCGAATGCGAGATAGAACCGGTTCGCCTCCTTGATGCGAGGATCCACCTCATAGGCCAGCCAGTTCTCGTGGACCTTCTGGGCGACCACGCGCACATACCAGGCGTAGCGCGTGCCGAAATCGCCGCCTTCCCCGTTCACTCCGAATCCGCCCTTGGCCCCGGGCGNNNAGGGCCGCTGACAGGACCACCTTCGCCGAAGGCGACCTGATTCGTTTCTTCCTCAGGCGGCGGTTGCTCCTCCTTCTGGGTGGCCGTCTCCGGCTTTTTCTTGATCTTGGTCTTCTTCCCTTGAATGGCTATAGCGTTCTGGTCTTCCTCTTGAACCTTTGGTTGCGATTGCGTGAGTCCCTTGGATTCGTTGGCGAGCACGTTCTGTGTCTGCTGAGGATTCGCGGGCAAGGGAACGCTGCTGACCAGCGTGGCGCCGATGGCGTCTCCCGTGCCACCGGTTCCCCAGCCCTGGCTGACCGTGCCGAACATGATGCTGGAGAAAATGATCAGGCCTAACGTGATGCCGATGTGCAAGCCAAACGAGCACAGCAGCGCCAGTCCCAGGCGATCGTGTTCGAAATAGATCTCAGCGTGTGCCGCCATGTTGCTCAATGGGTTGGGTCACAATGCTCACGTTGCGGATGCCGGCCTGCTTCACCGCGTCCATGACCGTGGCGAAGGCGCCGAAGGGCACATTCTCGTCGGCGCGGACAAAAACGAACTGATTGCGCGGATCGCGAATCTTCTGCCGCAGCTTCATGCCGATCTCGTTGATGTTGATGGCGTCGTTGCCCAGGAAGACGCGCTGATCTTTGTTGATGGTAATGACCAGGCGTTCCTCGGTGATTTCTTTCACCGTGCGTGTCTTGGGCACGCTCACGTCGATTCCCGATTGCAGCACGGGAGCGGTCACCATGAAAATGATCAACAGCACCAGCACCACGTCGACCAGCGGAGTGATATTGATGTCGGCGAGTGCGGTTCGTGTCCGTCCGTTCGAAGTGGTGAAAGCCATTAGCGCCTCATCTCGGCCGTCGGCTGCGGCTGGCTCACGCGCTCGACGGCGTTCAGGACTTCCAGGGCAAAATCGTCGCTGCGGGCGGCCAGCTCGCGGATGGAACTGCCGATGAGGTTGTAGGCGATTACCGCGGGAATGGCGGTGGCCAGTCCGGCGGCAGTGGTGATCAGGGCCTCAGAAATGCCCGGCGCCACCGCGCGCAAGGTTGCCGCGCCAGCGGTACCCAGACCCTGAAAGGCGTCGATGATGCCCCAGACCGTGCCAAACAATCCAATGAATGGCGTGGCTGCAGCCGTGATCGCCAGCCAAGGCACATTGCGTTCGAGGCGCGTGATTTCCTCTGAAGCTCCGATCTGCATGCCGCGCTGCACCGGCGTGAGACCGCGCAACAGGCTGCCGCTACTGGCCAACAAGCGCTTGTATTCCTCAAAGCCGCCTTCGAATACGCCGACCAGCGGGCTGGGACGAAACTGATCGGCGACCGCGGCGATGTCCTGCAACCGCTGCGCCTTGCGGAACGCGCGGACGAAACGTCCGCTCTGGGTGCGGGCCCGGCGCAGCAGGCTCCATTTAGTAAGGATGATCGCCCAGGAGAGCAAGCTGAACGCCAGCAGCGTGAGCAGCACCAGCTTGGCCACGGCGCCGGTGTTGTAGAGCATCTCGACGACTTCGCCGCCGATGAAAAATCCAGGCAAGGGAGAAAGTTGCATCTGGTTGTGGAGAACGCCTGTCAGGATTATAGATGGCAGGCGGCTCTGGGTGGCATCGCTTTTCCGCATGTATCGCATCCGGCAACGGGAGCCGCGTTCCTACGGACGTGCCATCCGCCGCACACAACACCTGCCCGGTACTCAGAGCGGCGTGCCCAGGCCCTCAGCTTTGGCCAGGATCCGCTGGTGCCGGTCGAAGGTACATAGTGAGTCGGCACGAAGCACGACAGCCGAGGCTACGTGCAAAACGTCAAGCGTTCGCGGCCCCAGCGAAGCCGTCCGCAGGCGGGCAATCTTTTTGGCCCTATCGAAGATGGTAGCCGACAGGGACTTCAACACGAAAACGCCCGCCTGAAGGTCGACGCGAAAAAGATCTGCGGCTGCTTTTACCTCGGCGGGGCTTAGTTCGCGCCGGAACAACCGCAGTTGCAATGCGTTCATCAGTTCCAGTTCTCCGAGCGGTGTGATTTGCAGAGGGAGGCGGGCGCGCTGCATGAATGCGGAAGCCGGCAGGGAATTTGCATCGAGCGTGTATAACGAAACCAGAAAGCTGGTGTCCGCGTAGGCGCTCAATCGCGGCTCCGCTCGACAGCCAAGAGTTCTGCCCCGCTGATCTTTAAGACTTTGGTTCCGTAGATTTTGCGCAAACGCGCCAGAAAGTTGGGACGCTGCGATACTCCCCTGGCCCGTGCAGGAACCAGCTTGGCGATCACCCTCCGCCGCTTCGTGATTTGGACTTCCTGCCCCTGGCGCAAGAGGTCTTCCACTTCGGAGAAGTGGAATCGGAGGTCGCGGACGCTCGCCTTCCTCATGTGATACATTGTAGCATCACAATTCCTTTGCGGCAAAGCTGAGCAGCGGCGTCCTGCTGACAAAAGCAGAGCGAGTTCTCCCTAAGCGGCACCGCGTTCCGCGAGCTCGCCAAGTGTGTTCTGGCCACTGACTACCTGATTACTGGCCATTGCTTTTCGTGCTATTCTGCGCTCACCTCCATCAGGACGCTCATGCTGGCCGAACTGCGCCTCGAGAACTACGCGGTCATCGACAACATTGCCGTGGAGTTTGCCCCGGGGTTGAGCCTCCTCACCGGCGAAACCGGAGCGGGGAAGTCGATTCTGATTGATGCTCTGGCTCTGCTGCTGGGCGACAAAGCCTCCAGCGACGTGATTCGGTCGGGCGCCGAGAAGGCGGTGATTTCGGCGGTCTTCGAGGCCGATGGAGTCTCGGGGAAGCNCGCTCGCTAAGATTCTCGAAGACAACGGTCTCGACGAGTCGGACGACGGTGCGCTGATTCTGCGGCGCGAGATCGCCGCCGGAGGCAAGGGCAGGGTGTTCGTCAACAATCAGTTGGCGACGGTGGCCGTGCTGCGCCAGTTCGCTCCATATCTGGCAATCGTTCACGCGCAGAACGAATCGATTCTTTCTTTTGACGCCCCCGCGCGGCTGGCGCTGCTCGACACTTACGCGGGCATCCAGCCGGAGGGCGTTGCGGCTGCTTTTGCGAAGTGGAAGGAAACTCGCGCCCGCATCGAGGATATGGAACGCGGCGAGCAGGATCGCCTGCGCCTGGTCGATCTGTGGATGTTTCAGAAGCGTGAAATCGAAGAAGCCCGGTTGCAGCCGGGCGAAGACGAGCGCCTCGAAAGCGAAAAGTGCGTCCTCGCGAATGCGGAGAAGATATACAGCGCGGCCATGAATGCCTTCGACCTGCTCTATGAGGGCAGCGGCTCGACGTCGTCTTCGCTGCGCGCCGCGCAGAAACACATTGAGGAGCTGTCACGCTATGAGCCGAAATTTCAAGAGGCGTTCGCGGCGCTGGAAACGGCTCGCATCAGCGTGGAAGACGTGGGCGCGACCCTGCGCGACTATGCCGGCGGCATTCATGCCTCACCCGAACATCTGGCCGAGGTGGAAGACCGGCTGGCATTGCTCGACCGTCTGAAGCGGAAGTATGGTTCCACCCTCGACGAGGTGATTCAATTTGGCGCCGACGTCGCACGCAAACTCTCTGACGTCGAGAACAAGGATGAAATCCTGCGACAGTTGCGAGGCGAGCTAGCATGTGCCGCGGACGAGTATTTGCGGATCGCTCGGGGGCTGGCCAGGAAGCGGGCTGAGGCGGCGCGTAAGCTGGAGAAGCTGGTCGAGGCCGAGATCAACGAGCTGGCGATGAAATCCACGTTCCGCATCGCGATCACGAGTTCCGAAGAAGAGGGCAATTGGACAGCGTCAGGTGTGGACCAAGTCGTGTATATGATCTCGACGAATCCCGGTGAGCCTATGCGCCAGTTGGAGCACATCGCGTCTGGCGGAGAGCTATCGCGCGTGATGCTGGCGCTGAAGGCGAGTGTGGAGGCGGGGACCGATCCCACCCTTCGCAGAAAACGCGAAGAGTGGGGCACCCAGAGGACACTAGTCTTTGACGAAATCGATACCGGAATCGGCGGTCGCGCCGCCGAGGCTGTGGGTAGGAAGCTGAAGTCGTTGGCGCGCTCCAACCAGGTGCTATGCGTGACCCACCTGCCGCAGATCGCCACCTTCGCTGACCATCACTATGTGATCGAGAAAAAGGAATCCGGCGGACGGACTCGAACGAACGTCCGGGCCGTGACCGGCGAGGAGCGCACCGAAGAAGTTGCCCGTATGATGAGCGGGGCCAAACTCACCGAAACCTCCCGCAAGCACGCCGAGCAGATGATCAAGGCGAACGGGTGAGGGAGGCATTGGCGGGACATGAGGCAGTTTGACGTCACGCGATATACTCTGCCCGCGCGGGGTCATCCTGAGCGGAGCCGCTTTTCAGGCGCAGCGAAGGATCTCCCACTTACCGTGTACGTTGGGGAGATCCCTCGGGCCCGCTAGTAAGAGCGCGGGCCGTCGGGACGACGCCTGCCCACCGTTCAACTTCCGATTCTCCTCTCTCGATGCTAATCCCCTCCCTTTTCTTGCGCTTACGTTGACCAATCCGATGCTTTTCGATAGTTTGGTGGCACAGCCAACAGAGGGATCGTGTATTCTTAACGATAGACTGCTGTGGGTTTTTTTTGCATGGCAAGCCGGTAACAACCTCCTTTTTCCTCGCCTGGTTGAGGCTTGAGAGTGACAAGTGCGAGGTGCTGGGGAAGACTGAGAGCAAAGTTCAACCGTGCCGAACCGCGAAGAAAAGAAACTGCTTTTGCTGAAACCGCGGGGATTCTGCGCCGGGGTGGTGCGGGCGATTGACGTCGTCCGCATTGCGCTGGAGGCCTTCGGGCCGCCGATTTACGTGCGTAAGGAAATCGTCCACAACAGCTTTGTGGTCGAGGAGTTACGCGGCAAGGGCGCCATCTTCGTCGATAGCGAAGACGAAGTGCCCAACGGCGAACGCATTATTTACAGCGCGCACGGGGTCTCGCCCGAGGTGCGGGCGCACAGCGCGCGGCGTGGCCTGCGGGTAATCGACGCGACGTGTCCGCTGGTGACCAAGGTCCACGTGGAGGCGGTAAAGTTCGCCAAGGAAGGTTACTCGTTGATCCTGATCGGCCACCGGGATCACGATGAGGTGATCGGCACGCTGGGCGAGGCTCCGCTGGTGACGCAGGTGGTCGGATCGCCCGAGCAGGTCGACTCGCTCACGGTACCCGATCCCAACCGCGTCGCTTATCTCACGCAGACCACGCTCAGCCTGGATGAAACCAAAGACATTATCGCGGCGCTCAAGAAAAAGTTCCGGAATATCAAGGGTCCCGCTGCCCAGGATATCTGCTATGCCACAGAGAACCGGCAAGTGGCGGTGAAACAGGTGGCCTCGGAATCCGACCTGCTGCTGGTGGTGGGCTCGGAAAACAGCTCCAATTCGAATCGTCTCGTCGAAGTCGCACGCAACCTGGGCACGAATGCGCACCTCATCGACAGCTACCAAGACATAGAGCCCGAGTGGTTGAAGAACGTGAAGACCATTGCTCTGACCGCTGGTGCCTCCGCGCCTGAGTGCCTGGTGGAGGAGACCGTGAGGTACCTTGCAACCAAGGGTTTCAGCAATGTGCAGGAACTCGAGGTCATGCCGGAAAACGTTCGCTTCGGGCTGCCGCCGGAGATCGTCGAAGCCATTGCAGCCGCGCCGGCGAGTGCTGCGGATTGACGGAGTCGCTCATTGATGGACGCAAACTCCCCTGACCCTCATATAGCTTCTATCCCACAACTCCGCTTCGGCAAGATCGAGGGCCTCGCTCATCGCGTGGCCAGCGCCATCGACGCCGCCCGCAAGTACTTAATCTCCCGGCAGCATGAAGAGGGCTACTGGTGCGGCGAACTGGAAGCCGACACCACGCTGGAATCCGACTACATCCTGCTGCATTCACTGCTCGGGACGGGCAATCCCGAGCGCTTTCAAAAGGCGGCGAACTGGATCCTGCGCCATCAGAACGACGATGGCGGCTGGAGCATTTACGCAGGCGGGCCATCGAACATCAGCGCATCGGTGAAGGCCTACTTCGGGCTGAAACTTGCCGGCTATCGGGCGGATCATCCTGCGCTGGAAAGCGCACGGAATAAGATCCTGGAGCTTGGCGGCGTCACTAAGGTGAATACCTTTACGAAGATTTACCTGTGCTTCTTCGGGCAGTATGACTACGACGCGGTTCCGGCCATTCCGCCAGAGATTGTACTGTTCCCCAACTGGTTCTGGTTCAACATCTACGAGATTTCTTCCTGGTCGCGCGCCATTCTGGTGCCGCTCTCGATCTGCTACGCCAAGAAGCCGTTCAAGAAAATCCCTCGAGAAATGGGCGTGGAGGAACTCTTCGTCGGCGGCATGCAGAAGTCGCGCATGCACCTGCACTGGGCCAAGAAGCGGATTTCGTGGCGGAATGTTTTCCTTGTCTTCGACCGCTTGACGCACTGGTTCGAACGCGTCCATGTCCGACCGTTGCGCTCCGTTGCGCTCAGGAGCGCTGAGAAGTGGATGCTCGCCCGTCTGGAGATGAGCGACGGGCTGGGTGCGATCTTTCCCTCGATCATGAATACGATCATCGCACTGCGGTGTCTTGGATATTCCACCGATGATCCGCAGGTCATTCGGGCACTCGATGAATTCGAGAAACTCGGCATCGAGGAAGAAGATGCGTTCCGCATGCAGCCTTGCATGTCGCCGGTGTGGGATACGGCTTACGCCATGTTTGCCTTGGGCGAAGCGGGAGCTGCCGCCGATGATCCGCGCATGATCAAGAGCGCCGACTGGATTCTGCAGAAGCAGGTCCGCAACGTAGGCGATTGGAAGGTGAAAAATCCGAAGGGGCAGCCGGGCGGATGGTACTTCGAGTTCAACAACGAGTTTTACCCGGATGTCGACGACAGCGCGATGGTTTGCCTCGCGCTGAGCCGCGTGGAACACCCCAACGGACGCTACCAGCGCGAATCGGTGCAGCGGGCCATTGACTGGATCTTCTCGATGCAGTGCAGGGGCGGCGGCTGGGCTTCGTTCGACAAAGACAACGACCGCATGATCTTTCAGTACATCCCGTTTGCCGATCACAACGCTATGCTCGATCCGCCTACGGTTGACATCACCGGCCGGATCCTGGAAATGCTGGCCGCTTATGGCTACGACAAGAATCACCCGGCGGTGAAGCGGGCGATCAAATTCATTCGCAAAGAACAAGAGCCGGATGGAAGCTGGTTCGGGCGCTGGGGCGTGAACTACATCTACGGCACAGCGCTGGTGCTGCGCGGGCTGGAAGCGATCGGCATGGACAATCACGAGCCGTGCATCCAGCAGGCGGCGGAGTGGCTGCGCATGGTGCAGAACGCCGACGGCGGGTGGGGCGAGACGGTGGGATCGTACGATGATCCCAGTTTGCGCGGGCAGGGCGAGAGCACGCCCTCGCAGACGGCCTGGGCGATTCTCGGACTGCTGGCGGCCGGCGACACGCGCAGCGATTCCGTTGCCCGCGGCATCGCCTACCTGCTGCGCACGCAGAAAAAAGATGGCTCGTGGGACGAGGCTTACTTCACCGGCACCGGATTTCCCCGCGTCTTCTATCTGATCTATCACCTCTACCGGCAGTATTTCCCGCTGCTGGCGCTGACGACCTACGCCAAGGTGGTGGAGAAAAACGGGAACTAGTTCTCAGTTCTCGGTTGTCCGTTCTCAGCTGCAATTGCGTCGGTCCGCGAGCTGGAAACTGAGAACCGATGACTGAGAACTGCCTTTGAAAGCTTTCGTCACAGGCGCTACTGGTTTCCTCGGCTCGCACGTGGCGCGGGTGCTGGCCGACCAGGGCGCGGAGCTGCGGCTTCTGGTGCGCGCGACCAGCAATCTTCGCAATCTGGAAGGACTGAAAGCCGAGACGGCAGTCGGCGATCTGCGCGATGCCGCATCGCTCGGGAAAGCCATGTCCGGCTGCGACCCGGTTTTTCACGTGGCCGCTGACTATCGGCTGTGGGTGCGCGATCCCGCGGAAATGTATCGCTCGAATGTCGAGGGCACGCGCGCGCTTCTCGAAGCGGCGCGGAAGAATGGCATACGGCGCATCGTGCACACTTCCAGCGTGGCGACCATGGGATTCACCGCCAACGGTCACCCGGCAGATGAAGATTCGCCGGTCTCGCTCGCGGATATGATCGGGCACTACAAGCGGTCGAAGTTCATGGCCGAGCAAGTCGCGCTGGAAGCCGGACGCAGCGGGATGCACGTGGTGGTGGTGAATCCGACGACGCCGGTCGGCGAGCAGGACGTGAAACCGACTCCCACAGGACGCATCGTCGTCGACTTCCTGAAACGAAAGTTTCCTGCTTATGTGGACACCGGCCTCAATCTCGTTGATGTGAGAGAATGCGCCCGTGGGCACGTTGCGGCGCTGGAAAAGGGAAGGTCGGGCGAACGTTACATCTTGGGTGGCGAGAACCTGACGCTGAAGCAGCTTCTCGACAAACTGGGCGAGATCACTGGCCTGCCCTCGCCCCGAGTGAAGCTGCCTTACGTATTTGCCTTTGCCGCGGGCGCGGTCGATGAGGCCATATCAGGCAGGCTTCTCAAGCGCGAGCCGCGCGCGACCGTCGACACCGTGCGCATGGGCAAGAAGAAAATGTTCGCAAGCTCGGCCAAGGCAGAGCGTGAACTGGGGTGGAAGATTGTGCCGGTCGAAGGCGCCCTGCGGCGAGCGGTGGAGTGGTTCCGGGCGAACGGCTATGCATAGGATTGCCATCGTGGCTGCGCTCGAGCGGGAAGTGCTGCCCTTGGTCCGCGGCTGGTCCGTTCGCGAGCAGGAGCATGCGGGCAGGCGGTTTCGGTTCCTTGAGAACGGCGATTGCGTGCTGGTCTGCGGCGGTATCGGAGCCGAGGCCGCGCGCCGCGCCACCGAAGCGGTGATTGCTTTGTATCATCCGGAAATCATTTACTCCACCGGTTTCGCGGGTGCACTCGATCCGATGCTGAAGATTGGCGACATTGTCGTACCTAACCGGGTTGTCAACGCACAGGATGGCAGCCGGCTCGAAGTGGAATCCGGGGAGGGCGTGCTGGTGACTTTTTCGGCAGTGGCCAGTGCGGGCCAGAAGGCCCGACTGCGCGAGTCGTTCGCAGCGCAAGCTGTCGATATGGAGGCGGCAGCGATCGTCCGCGCCGCCGAAGCACGCGGCGTGCGCTTCGCCGCCGTCAAAGCGATTTCGGACAGGAGCGACTTTGCGTTTCCGGAGATGGACCGATTCATCAGTCCGGCAGGCCACTTCCGGACAGGCAAGTTCGTGCTCTTCGTAATGGTGCGGCCGTGGCTGTGGAAGTCAGCCTGGCGACTGGGGCGAGACAGCGCTCGTGCGTCCCGCGCACTATGCGACTGGCTGGAACGGGTGGTTGCGAATCCCGATGCGAAGCAGGCCGCGCCGGCGAGTACGTTGGAGGTCGCCAACCGGCAATGAATCGCGTTTTGGGCATTAGTCTCTCCGCGCTGCTGGTCGCGGCTCCGCTCTGCGCCCAGAATCCGCCTAAGATCGTTTACGCGGAGAGTTTCCGCCAGGGATCAACCCAGATCACCGAGGAGAGCTTTGAAACCAAACTTAGCCCGCAAGATCCCACATACCGCGAACGCCTTAAGGATTCGCGCGGGCAAGACCGCTACGTTTTCACGATCATGCCCCAGGGACCGCAAGGCGACACGAAGATCACCTCCTGGCGTGTCTCGCTCGCCGACTTGCACCACCCGATCTACAGCAATGTGCTGGTGGCCGACCTGCAGGGGACCGCGGACGCGAAGGACAATCTTTGGTGGTTCAATCCGGATCAGTTTGCGCCGGTTCCCATCCGCGCTCAGCGGATCATGAAAGTCGACAGCTTCTATGTGGTCATGCAGGTGAAGGATTATCATTTCACTCCGCTGGACTCGCCATACCTGGACTCGATGGTGGTGGACTTCAGGTTTTGCAACAGCGATCCGAGAAGCGCTGCGAAGTGAGGGGTTAAGAGGTTCCGGCTTAGCTGTCGCCTGGAAGCGTTGTGAACTGAAACAAATACGGAGCGGGCCTCATCTAACAGATTTGTGGCGATTGCCGGACAATTTGCCGTAGAAGAGCAGGCGCAGTCGATCCCCGCGACGATGCTCGCGACGGTCTATCGTGGCGCGAACGACGTGCGGCTGGAGACGGTGCCGGTTCCTGCAATCGGCCCCGGCGAATTGCTAGTGCGCGTGCATACCTGCGGTGTATGCGGCACCGATCTTAAGAAGATCGCGACTGGTTCCCACTCGGCGCCGCGCATCTTCGGCCACGAAACTTCGGGAGTTGTGGCGGCGGTGGGACAGGGCGTGCATGATTACCGACCGGGAGACCGCGTGGTGGTGTTCCATCACATCCCGTGCCGCGAGTGCTACTACTGCAAGCACAAGACTTTTGCCCAGTGCACGACTTACAAGAAAGTCGGTTGCACGGCGGGATTCGAGCCCTCCGGCGGAGGATTCGCAGAATACGTGCGCGTGATGGATTGGATCGTGCAGCACGGCACGGTGCGAATTCCCGATGGTATCTCGTTTGAGCAAGCGTGCTTTGTCGAGCCGGTGAACACCTGTCTGAAAGGGATTGAGGCTTTGCGGCTGGAGCCGGGCGAGACTGTGTTGACGATTGGGCAGGGGCCAATCGGTATCATTCTGAGCGTGCTGGCGCGGCGGGCTGGGGCCACGGTAATTACTTCCGATTTGTATCCCGAGAGGCTTAGAATAGGGGAAAGTTTCGGTCTCGAACTCACGGTGGAAGCTTCGCGGACGAACGTGGTGCAGCGCGTCCGCGAGCTCACGGACTGCCGGGGCGCCGACGCCGTGATTCTGGCAGTTGGGAGTAACGGTCTCATACGGCCTGCCATGGATGCGGCGCGATCCGGTGGCAGGGTGCTGCTGTTCGCCCAGACGCAGCACAGCGAGGCGCTGATTGATCCGGCTGCGGTTTGCGTCGATGAGAAGACGCTGGTGGGCTCTTACAGCGCGTCCGTAGACTTGCAGGCTGAGTCCGTGAGTTTTGTCATGGGGCGTGAAATGGATTTAGAACGGCTGATCAGTCATCGCTTCCCCCTGCGGGAGGGTCCGCAGGCGCTGGAATTGGCGGCGCATCCGCAACCTTCGTCGATGAAAATTGTGATTCAGCCGGGCTTGGCTTGGGGACGAACAGCCCGGGAAGGACCTGCGCAGTGAATGGAAAAATGACTGCTGCCGTCCTGTACGGCAAAGAGGATCTAAAAATTGAGAAAGTGCCGATCCCCCGGGTCGGGGATGGCGAGGTTCTGGTCAAGGTGCAGGTCGCGCTGACATGCGGCACTGATCTCAAGGTCTATCAGCGTGGCTACCACGCCCGTATGATTGTTCCTCCTGCGCTTTTCGGGCACGAGCTTGCTGGGGTCATCGAACAGGCTGGTGACAATGTCAACGGCTTCAAGAAAGGCATGCGGGTTGTAGCGCTGAATTCCGCCCCGTGCCAGATGTGTTTTTACTGTTCCAAGCATCAGGAAAATCTCTGCGAAGATCTGCTTTTCAATAACGGCGCCTACGCCGAGTACATTCGCGTGCCTCGGCGCATCGTGGAAGCCAACATGCTGGTGATTCCGCCCAACGTGAGCTTCGAAGACGCCGCCATGACGGAGCCGCTGGCCTGTGTGCTCCGGGGACTGCACGAGACTGACGTTGAAATCGGTGACACGGTCACTATCATTGGCGGCGGGCCTATTGGGCTGATGTTTGTGCAGGTCGCCCGCGCCATCGGCTGCAACGTGATTTCGGTGGTGAAGCGCGACGGCCAGGTTGAGGCGGCCAAGCAGATGGGCGCGCATGAGATCGTGCAGATCACCAAGGTTCCCGATGTCGTCGATGCCGTGCGCGCGCTGTCGCCGCAGAAGCGCGGTTGTGATGTGGTGATCGAGGCGGTGGGCCGTCCCGAGGCGTGGGAGTGGGCCGTGGAGATGGTGCGCAAGGGCGGCACGGTCAATTTCTTCGGTGGCTGCGCGGGCGGAACCAAGGTGCAACTTGATACCAACCGGCTGCACTACTCAGAGATCACCCTGAAGGCGACATTCCATCACACTCCGGAAACGGTGCGCCGCGCCTTTGGTCTGATCGCCGCCAAGAAGATTCGTCCCACCGACTACATCACCGGGGAGGCTCCGCTCTCGCGCTTGCAGCAGGTGCTGCGGCACATGCTCAACCGCGGCGGGGACATCAAGACCGCGATAATTCCCGGCCACTGAGAATTGTTGATTGCTGATTTTTGATTGTTGATTGAAAACCCAAGACACCGAGTCCGAGGGTTTTGCATCAACAATCAGAAATCATCAATCAACAATTCATTGCCAGCCTATGACGCAGACCGCCAGCCCGCCGCTTTCACCTCCCGCCGCCCTCGGCTGGAGCCGCTTACCGAGCGCTTACGCAATTCCCTTAACTCCGCCGTCGCTCGAAGAGGCCCGGGAATACTGTCGCAAGCTGGCCCGCACCCACTACGAGAATTTCTCTGTCGCAACCTGGTTCCTGCCGCAGCGGCTCCGCCAGCACTTTTTCAATGTCTACGCCTACTGCCGCATCTCAGACGACTTGGGGGATGAGGTCGGCGACGCGGCCGCCTCGCTCGAACTTCTGGATCAGTGGGAAGCTGAGCTGGACGCCTGCTATGCAGGAACTCCGCGCCATCCTGTGTTTGTGGCATTGGCGGAGACGGTTCGCAGCTTCGATATCCCGAAACATGAGTTTTCCGATCTGGTCCGCGCCTTTCGCCAGGACCAGACAGTCAAACGCTTTGAGACCTTTAACGACGTGCTGGCGTACTGCCGCTACTCGGCCAACCCGGTCGGCCATCTGGTGCTCTACCTCTGCGGATATCGCGACGCCGAGTGCCAACAGCTTTCCGACTTTACCTGCACTGCGCTGCAGCTGGCCAACTTCTGGCAAGATGTCAGCGTCGACTACGCCAAAGGCCGCATTTATCTGCCGCTGGAAGACCTGCGCCGCTTCCAGGTGACCGAGGACGACATCGCCGCCAACCGCAACACGCCTGCCTTTTGCGCCATGATGAAATTTGAAGTCGAGCGTGCGCGCGAGTGGTTCCGGCAAGGACTTCCACTGGTTGAGAAAGTAGAAAGCGAACTGGCCATCGATCTCGAACTCTTCACTCGGGGCGGACAGGAAATCCTGAACGCTATCGAGCGGCAAGGCTTCGCGGTGCTGGGCCGGCGCCCGGCGATTTCCAAGCCGAGAAAGCTGGCGCTGGTAGCGCGGGCTGCGATCCGAAAAGTCTTCCTGAGCTCCCCGGGGAGAGGCGCATGAGCGCGGGCACGCAGCCGGCCACGGCGCTCTGGACTCCGGCTCCGCCGCAGCTGGAAATGGCCTATTCCGTGTGCCGCGGCATCACGCGCAAGTCGGCCCGGAACTTCTACTATGCCTTCGTGGTCTTGCCGCGCCGCAAACGCGAGGCGCTGTGCGCCGTATATGCCTTCATGCGGCGCTGCGATGATATCGCCGACGACTCCAGCCTGAGCCTGCCCGAACGTCGCCAGAAGCTCGACACCTGGCTCGATGCGCTGCACCACGCGCAGCAGGGCACTCCCACCGACGACCCGATTCTGCTGGCCCTGACCGATGCGCAGCGCCGCTACACCATTCCCGCGGGATTGCTCGACGAACTGGCGCAGGGCACGGCCATGGATGTGGAGATGCCCCCCGAAGAAGGCACAACTGCCCACACCCAAGGACTGACGATTCAATACGCCACGTTTGAGGATCTGCGCCTGTATTGCTATCGCGTGGCGTCGGTTGTGGGGTTGGTTTGCATTCACGTGTTCGGCTATCGCGATCCCGAGGCCGAGTCGCTGGCGGAGCGCTGCGGTCTGGCCTTCCAAATGACCAACATAATTCGCGACGTGAAAGAAGACGCAGCGATGGGCCGGGTGTACCTGCCGCAGGAAGACCTCGCCAAGTTTGGACTCTCGGCCGCGGAGCTGCTGGCTACGCCTGACCCAGCCCGCTTTCGCCCGTTGCTCAGCCTGGAAGCCGATCGTGCCCGCGAGTTTTTTCAGGCTGGAGACCAGCTGATTCCCTATGTTTCCGAAGACAGCCAGCCCGGGCTCTGGGTGCTGATCAACATTTATCGCCGCCTGCTCGAAAAGATCGCCGCGCGGCAGTATGACGTCTTCAGCCGCAGAATCTCACTGACGTTCTGGGAGAAACTGCGCGTGCTGGGGAAGGGCTTCCTGATGCGGATTTTGTGAGGTCTGCGCATCCAGACCCCCGCTGCGATGCTGCCGTGAACGTGGGATAGAATGACAGTTGGGTGCCCTATTTCTCGCCGTTCTTGCGAGAAGTGGGGCTTTTTGATCTCTCGACCGAATGACACCGCACTCGCAACCCAACGTAGCCGTCGCCGGAGGCGGCCTCGCCGGACTGGCCGCGTCCTGCGCCCTGGCCGACGGGGGGTTCCGCGTGACCCTGTTTGAGCGGCGGCCGTTTCTAGGCGGGCGCGCGTCTTCCTACGAGCATNCCCGGCACCGGTGAAGTGATCGACAACTGCCAGCACGTGCTGCTGGGGTGCTGCACGAACCTGGTCGATTTTTACCGCCGCACCGGAGTCGAGGACAAAATCCGCTGGTTCGATGAACTGGTGTTCCTCGAGCCGGGCGGCCGCGCTTCTTTCATCTCGGCTTCTTTCCTGCCAGCACCCATGCACACCGCGCCCGCGTTTCTGCGTGCGGCCTGCCTGGGATGGCGGGACAAACTGGCCATCGCGCGCGCCATGATGATTCTGGCCGGTGCCGTTCCCGACGGAAAGGGTGAACCGTTTCTGGTGCGCTCGGCGGGCGGAAGCGCACCGCACGAGACGGGAGAGGATTTTCTGGCGTGGCTGCGCCGTCACCACCAGACCGAGCGAGCGATCGACCGTTTCTGGAAGACAATTCTGGTCAGCGCTCTCAACGAGGACCTCGACCGCGTCTCCGTTCCCTATGCTGCGCAAGTGATGCGAGAATCGTTTCTGAAATCGCCGGCCGCCGGCCGCATGGGCGTTCCTATCGTGCCGCTTACCGGCCTTTACAACGCCGCCGGAGATTACGTTCGCGCGCAGGGTGGGGAGATTCATCTTCGAAATTCAATTGAAAGTTTTTGGCCTGATCCGTCGCGGGTGCGAGTACGAATCAGCGACCGAGAAAGCAGCAGGGAAGAGGCGTTTGACTATCTTGTGCTCGCCCTGCCCTTCGATGGTCTTGCGCGCGTGTTGCCAGACCTTCCCGAAAGCGCGCCCCTGCGCGACCAGCTCAGCCACTTCGAGAACTCGCCCATCACCGGCATTCACCTCTGGCTCGATCGTCAGATTTCCGAGCTCGCCCACGCCGTTTTGCTCGACCGCACCATCCAGTGGATGTTCCACAAATCGCGGCTGCAGCCCATTCGCATCAAAGACAACAATGGAGGGCAATCCGGCAGCTACGTCGAGCTGGTGGTCAGCTCTTCCAAGAGCCTGGTCGAAAAGTCGCGCGCGGAAATCGTCGATCTCGCGCTCGCCGAGCTGCGCGAATTCTTCCCCGCAGCGCGTGCGGCGAATCTGGTGAAGTCAACTGTGATCAAGGAACTTCACGCCACCTACTCGCCCCGTCCGGGCATCGACGCTTTCCGTCCCGCCTCGGCGACCGCCTGGCCGCGCGTCTTCCTCGCCGGCGACTTCACCGCCGCCGGTTGGCCCGCTACTATGGAGGGCGCGGTGCGCAGCGGATATCTGGCCTCGGAAGCGCTGGCTCGAGCCGCCGGGAGGAAAGATGCAAGTTTCTTGGCCCCTGACCTGCCCCCGACAGGACTAATGCGGTTGTTCGCCTGAACCGTGCTTACGTGTGGCCCAAATAGCGACCAAAACCAGCGCCCCGGTCTAATGTTATCCGCACGGAAGAATCCTTTACGCCGCCTGCGCATGACTGTAGTGCGGGTAGCGGCCGGTGATCTTGCGGATAAAGCCATGAATGCGGTGGAATCCTGCCTTGGGCAGAAACATGTACGGACACTCACCCGGCACAACGTGCATGCCATGCGCTCGGCAGAACTCGACGGCCTTGGAGCTAACCGCGCCGCCGTCCGTGCCTGCTCGATACATCCAGACCCGCCGTATGCCGGCTTCGGCGCANATCGCGAACGGCCGTTTCGGTAACTCCCGGCGAGGTCATCAGCAGTGCCGCAGCGACCGGAGGCTGGATCTCCTGCACGCGGGCAAAACAGCGCCGGCCCTGAACTTCTTGCGCATTTGGATTGACGGGAACCATGTCGTAGCCGCGCCGGCACAGCTCCTCGAATAGCATGACACTGAATTCTTGGGATTTTCGGGAGATCCCGACCATGGCGATCCGTTTCTGTGCCAGAAAGTCCTCGATGGTTTCGAGCGATGCCCTATCGTCTGCCATAAGTGCTCCTTTGCCGCGATTTGTAGCGCTTGGCGCGGGGCTGGTCAGTGATTGGAGACACAGAGCGCCTATGCCTCATCCTTGGCCTTCTCCTGGTTGGAATCTCGCTTCACCCGCAAAAAAAGTGCGCCGGAAACTCCGGCGCATCTCGCGGCAGCCAGAAAAATCTTTCAGTACATCGACGAGCCCTTCGGCGCGGGAACGTCCTTGGAAGTCATGTCAAACGTGAGCATGAACCCATTCGTTCCCTTGAACTCAAATGCGTTCGGGCCTTCACGGTAGGTCTCCAGTTCGTTCGGCATCATGACGAAGCCATCGTTGCGAGGCGTGCCCCAGTACTTCACGTTCTTCAGCACGGCCGGCTCATCGGTCATCCCCTGAAAACGCTTCAGCTTGATCTCGGCTGTCTTGCCGCCGTTGAGCGTGGCGTGGGCCTGGTCTTTGTCGAAAGTCCAGGTGTCAATGCTGCCTTCGGCAGTCGCGAAATTTTTCCACTTCACGGGAAACACATGCCCGAGTATTTCCCCGAGCCCCTGCCGTTGCTCGGCGGTCGTGGCCTTGTCGAAGGTCACCAGAGCCGATTCCATCTGGCCCTGCGAGAAATCGCCGCCTAGATCGCCGCTCAGCCAGAACTTGGCGCCGGCGAGGTCGACGCTGCCATAGTGTCCCTTGTTGACTTTGTACGCGTTGTTGAACTTGCAGTAGTGTTCGGTCTTGCCGTTTTCGTGGTGGCCCGCCGGATGCGAGTTGAAATAGCACATGCAGAAATGCGGACAGCTGCATGCCTCGATCGCCGTCGCATTAATAGCCCAATCGGCAGCCGGCGAGGTGGAATGTCCTGCGCTGACGCCGAGCAGGGCAACAAGCACAACCAATGCCATTCTGTGCATGAATGCACCCCCAGATGCGCGAAAGTATGCACCTTGGCGGGAGGATGTGCAAGGGGAGAGTTTCGGTCCCGCCGAAAGCTTGGGTTACTCGAGCCTCCCTCTTACTCGCTTACTTTCTGCCCCGCCTGGAACTTCGTCCAGGGGCCGGCCTTCATGTCGCGCAGCAGCGGCTTCTGCCACGAATACGCGGGATGTTTATCAAGGAAGTCGGCGGCGAGAAAATCCGCGCCGCAGGGATGTCCCGCCCGCGCCACAAAGCTCATTTGCGCCGCCATCGTGCTGTCGCTCGCTTTCCCCTGCACGGCTCCGCCAGGATTGTAGGGATCCCAGCCCCATTCCTTCACACCGCGTGAAGAGGCATCGACGTGGCCACAAAGCGAGCGTTCGTTCGGCTGCGGCTTCTCTGTGGAAGCGTTCTTTTCGAAACTGTCGGCATGGTCCGACAAAAACTGCTCGGCCAGCTGGACATCAATTCGTCCCTTCCATTGCTGGATCAGTTCGTCGGCCCGCGCGTGTCGCGCATTCATGGACGACGACTTGTCATTGACATCGAACCCGCTCGTCTCTTCGCTGATCAGCTTGGGATCGCGCGGGAAATTCGAACTGACGAAATAGCCGTCTTTGGTGCGCCACAGCGGCGTGTTCTTCAGACCAAGCTCGAGATAGGCAATCTCGCCCGTTTTGCGGTCGCCGATGAGCCAGTCGTTGGCGTATCCGCCATTGTTGCCGTCTTTGATGATGCGCACGTAGTCATCGATACTCTCGGCGTACTGCAGCGCCTTGCGCGAGCGCATGAACTCAGGCTTGCCGTCGGGGTCCCAGCCCTCGAATTGCGCGATCGTGGTCTCGGTGATCATGATACCGGCGGCGTTCACTCCGAAATCGTCGTCGCTGGTGATGACGCCGGGGAAACCGTCCATCAAAATGCGCTGGCCGTGCTCAGGGACGATGTCGAATATGATGACCCAGCGCTCGCCCGCGAGATAGCTGGTCCAATTGTTGTGGGCGATGACGATCTGGTGATCTTCGGTGTAACTCCCCGTAGCGATGAACGCGCTGCAGTTGCCTGGCGCGGCGAGTTTCCGTGCGTGGGCAGTTTTCTCGCGTTTATTCAGCCACGGCACGTAATAATCGGGAACTTCTTCAAACGCGTTGAGGGCGACGATGTCGTAAACGTCGAGATCGACTCCGTGGGCCTTCACGCCGTCGGCGATGCCCTGCAGCTCCTGCTGATATTCAGCGTCGATGTGGGGCCAGAGCATCTCCCGCGCAGTCTTGCGGAAGAAATCCCAGTCGCGCTCCGTCTGATGCGTGTCGTAGAGCTTGATGGCAGCGAAGGAGTCGGCGATCTCCGGCGCGAGCAGATAGCCGTGCTGAAAGCCGATATCCGAGGGCGAGCCCTCCAGATGAACATAGCTCCAACCGCCCTTCTGAAAGCGGTACGCCTTGGCGAGCCGAGAATCGGATTGCGCGGAGGCGTTGTTAGGGCCATCGGCCGCCCACGCCGCAGAAACACACATTCCAGAGACGACCGCCAGTGACAGCAGCGGTCGTGGAAGATTCATCCAAACTCTAAAAGAAAAGGGAAAAGATTTGGTTGCCATGGCGCTCCGCGAAACGATCTGACGTTATACTCCACGTGGACGCCATTCTAGCCGAATGGAAAGAGCCGCGGGACTCGCCCGCGGCTCGGTCGCATCCTGCCAGACTCACCGTCCGTGCCCCATGCTTCCTCCGCCGTGCATGCCGCCGTACATACCCCCTCGGTGCATGGCCCCGCCGATGTGCCCGAAGCCGCTGCGGATTCCTCGCGCCCAGCCACCGCCTTTCATCGCCTGTCCGCCCCCGCCCGCCAGGCCTGCATGGGACGCATTGTGCATCCCGGAGCGAGCGACAACGTGCCCGTTGGCGCTACTCACGTAGTGCGGTTCCGATCCCCAGGCCGCGACATTTCTGGGGTTGAAGGCGTGATGGAAGTGCCCCACCCGGATGGGAGCGAAGTGCACGAAGCCAGGCGAATAGAATCCCCAGCCAAAGGGACTGCAAAAGATTCCGTCTGCGGGCACAAAAGTGAAGGCTCCAAACCACGGGTCCCACAGCCATCCGTCCCAGAAAGGATCCCACCACCACGCCGGTCCGTACCAGGTATTGGTGCCGACGGCGTTCGCCTCGTCGATGTTGGCTTCCGCCAGATACGCCGATCGCAGGCTGCTCCAGCGATAGAGGTCGTCATCGCTATAGGCGTTCTTATCGAACTTCCTTGCTTTTTCTGGATAGCTGGCCAGCGTGACCTCATGGCCGCCTTTTAACTTGATTTCTCTGGCTGCGTTGAGCACGGCGGCCTCGCCATCGAACACGCGCACCTGACCCTGATCGGCATCAAAGTCGTACAGGCCGGGCTTCACGATCCTCGTGATCACGCCCGATTCCACGATACGAAGGTTGTTCTCCTCGTAGATCTCGGCCGCCTCTACCATGGCGTGCCCACGAATTACTGTCAATTCGGTGTCAGTCAGCCCGGCTGAAACGAGCTCGACCGAAGTATTGTCTCCGACCCGCAGGAAAACGCCAGGGATCAGCAGGATCTCGACTTTTCCGTGGTCTGTATGGAGCGACTGACCGACCCGCATAACGGTCTGGCCAATCGATTGAGTGTCGAGTGGCTGGTCTGCAATAAAGGCCTGTCCTTCGACGTAGTTGAGAGTTCCGGGCAGCGCTGAATTTGCTCCCGTGTCGCTAGCCCACGCGGGGGCAGAAAATGTCGCTGCCAGGAACAAGCTTGTCAATGCTTGTGCCCATGGCAGCCTTATGGTTGGTCCTCCTGATCCTTCCTCCAGGAACCTAAAGCTTTACTTCATTAGATGAAACGCAAGCGGGCGGCGATGCCACCGGCGTGAGACGACGAACCCTGAGCTCGAAAAGAAGTGCAGCTCCCGCATCGGCGTGATCGGAAATTAACCGGACATTAACACGATGCCGCCTGCTTCTTTGCCATAATTCTTCGTTTGTTGTCGCCGCCCGTCACATGCTCGGGCCTGCGGTCGGTCGAACCAAGTTCAGATGTTGAGGAGCCTCCGCTCATGAAGCGAGCCATCCCTCTACTGGTGCTCGTCGCCCTGTCGCTCGCGCTGCTGAGCTGCTCGGGCGGAAAGATCACGACGCCGGCTCTGATCCCCAACATCGCCGGCGCCTGGGAGTTCCTGGCCACGCCTAATCCCAATCCCAACAACTGCGGCTCCTCGGGTACCGATCCCTGCCAGACGGGAATCGAAGTGGCTTTGCAGGAGGGACAAACTCCGATCAACGGCTTTCCCCAGCCTAATGGGAGTCTCTCCGCTGGCAGCACGCAGATCGCTTTCGTCACTATCGACGGCACTACCGGCAATGCCAGCTCGTTCGGTGGCAGCTGCCCGCCAACCAGCACTCCCATCAATAGCCTGACCGGGAGCGTCAGTGCTTTTGGCGGTCCGTTCAACTTCACCTACACCGAGAATGGGAACGCATTCACCGTAACCGGCATGCTGAGCGGCGACGGCAAGACTCTGCTGAACGCGACCTACACGGCGCAATCGGGCAGCAGTTGCAACCAAAGTGGAAGCATCAGTGGCACGGTGGTTTCCAAGCTTTCCGGCATGTACACCGGCCAGCTCACGCTTCCCGACAACAGCAACGACACCGCAACCGCGACCCTGAGTGAAAGCTCCAGCAGTGTGCTCACGCTCAACCTGGTGATGAGCGGGCAGGACAATACCACGTTCACTTTGACCGGTCCGGTCACCGGAAACGCCTTCTCCGTTCAAGGGACATTCCAGGGCCAGGCCGTCACCTACAACGGCTATTCCGAGCTGACCTTCGACACGCTCACGCAGGCGTTCGACATTCCCTCCCTTTACCTGGTGAACGCCACGAACGCAGCCCAGCCGGACTTCGCGGGCCTGCTGACCGTTCCGCAGAATCCGGCAATTGCCCCGCGAAATTGATCTGCAGACCGCGCGGGCGCCTAGATGTCGGTCCTCTGCTCGGGATGGCGGCTGAGATACCAGCAGGGAAGTGAGCCGGCATGGGGAAACAGCGAGTGGACGCAGCTCCACGGCTGCGGTGGATCAAAGATGAACTGGGTCTTGCCGTTCTTCTGCAAGACCGCATAGTAGTGCGTCACCGTGACCGACCCGTACGGATTCCAATTCCTGGCCACCCGTAGCCGAAAAACCGCATAGTCGCCGGCATAGACCAGCGCCGCCAGCATGACCGTCAACACGGCAGCCATGACAAGCCTGCGTCTCAGGGTGTGCCATGTGATGTGCACAGGATCAGGATTCCGGAAAAATGTCCGCAAGTTCCGAATAGCGATGCACCAGCATAAAGGTTGCCTTGCATTGCTTGCACTTGGGGAAAACTCCCCCCTTCACACAGACCACGTCGAGCACAATCATGTGCGGACTTTCGTGGAACACGCGGTAGATGCCCGAAATCTCGATCGTCTCGCCGGGACGATAGCTAGGCTGGAAGCTGAGTTGAACGGGAGGCATGAGGATTCCCTTGGCCGGCGGCGATTGTATCTCGCGACTGAGGGCCGCGTTGCGATGGTATGCCCAAAGCTGTCGGCATCGCAAGTCTGCCGGGCGGCGACCTCGAAGTGCATCTCTCGCTGGGTTTGGAAGGAATCCTTAAGAATCAGGTTGACAAGATTCGGTTGACAAACAAGGCCCAAGAAGTTTTACTAGTAAGGCTTCGGTCCCACCACCGCCGCCCCTGCCTCCCCCAGGGGCCGAAAGCTGCAAATCCCAAATCCCACATACCGCCTCGGGCGCGGATTGAGCGTGTCCGTTGGCCTGCGGCCTGTGAGCCTCTCAGGAGGAAGGGGAGCGTTCCGTCATGAAGACGCGCTTCTACAAATCTGCCTTGTTCGCACTACTCACCTTCGCGCCGGTGGCGCAGAATCTGGCGGCGACCCACCCGGTCAACCTCGTCGTCGGAGTGGGCCCCGTAAGCGGTTCCGGCAATTGGGCGGGCTTTTCGGCCGTGAACCTGATTCCGGGTACATCCATCTTGCCGGTCGCCAGCACGACGACCACGTTATATCTCGAGTTTGTCGGCGGCACCCAAGCCGACATCAGCAACATGGTTCTTTACAAGACCACGACGCGGAACAACCGCACCGTCGCCTCCGTCACACCTGTGAAACTCGGAGGAGTTTCCAATCCGACCATCGTGCTTACCGACACGTCGGTCTGCCCCGTACAACCCGTATCTGTTACCAATCCCTGCATTGTGCGTCTGGACCCCGTGACACTGTCGCTCTCTTCGGCCAGCGACTATTGGTTCGTGGCGTACTTTTCGAATGATTCGAATAACATGACTTTGGAGGCGGCGTCGAATGCCCTCCCCAGCCCCAGCCTGTCGGGCTTCTTCGAAGGCAGGGACGATACACAACTGACTGTTGGTCAGGCCGTGCCGGCGACACAAAACACCGGCCACTCCTATTTTCTTGTGGCCGTCATGAGCGACTAGGGGCTAAGGAGGGCGCACAAATGAAAAACACTTTCTCCCGCTGCGCTGTGTCGTTCCTGCTGCTGCTGACCACCGCGGCGCAGAGTTCCGGCGCGGGCAGGAATCTGGTCATCGGTGTCGGCCCAGTGACCGGGTCGAACGACTGGGCTGGCTATTCAGCGCTTAACCTGATTCCCGGCACTGCGATCCTGCCTGTCGCCAGTACCACCACAGTCTTCTACCTGTCGTTCACCGGCGGGACTGAGGCCGACATCAGCCATATGGTGCTTTACCAGACCATTGCGCGTGGAAATACCAGGATTGCCTCCGTCACCCCCTTGGCACTGAATCACGTCGCCAATCCCAGCATCGACTTAGCCAACAAGACCGTGTGCAGGGCGCAACCCGTGTCAGTTGCCCATCCCTGCGTCGTGCGCCTCGACCCCGTCACCCTCTCGCTCTCACCGCTGAGCGACTACTGGCTCGTGATCTTCTTCACCAACGAGTCCAACAATGCCACGCTTTCCGCCGCTGCGCCGCAGTTTCAAGGCGGCAGCCTTTCCGGCTTTTTCGACCAACGGGACGACACGCAGCTGACTGTCGGCCAGTCGCTCCCCAACAACAACACCGGCAAGCCCTATTTCCTGGTCGCTGTACAAACGAATTGAGAATTGGGGGACCCCTTTTGGAACCGGTGTGTTGTGGGAAACACTTCAGCCCGGTATTGGGCGGAGACATTAAAGAGTGAACCAGGGAAATCTGAGTTTTCGGGCAAATGCGTCAGGGCTATAATCAAAACATCGGAAGTTGGCCAAATGAGATCATCGTGGCAAGCCGGGACCGGGCAACTCACGTGCAGCTGGGTTTGGACGGGGCAGCCCGTTCCCTACGACGCGCCATGGATGCAGCAGACTTGCGATATTCAAGGCTCGTATGTGCCGCCCGTCCCGGATTTTGCCAGTCACAGTCCGTTCGGCGGAGCCGATTGGTTCCTGCCCCATGGTGTCGGCGGGGATCCCGAATAGAGTTTCTCTGTGCCCTCTGTGGTTCATTTATCCAAGACCACTCATCCCCGCCGCCCGCATCGTTGACAATCCGCCTCTCCCACAGGCAAACTACGGCCTTCGCCGAGAGAATACTTTCGGCGAGCGCCTGACCCACCGTGCGCGGGGCGTGATTGCGGCAGGCTGGTGTCTGCTTTTCCTTCGTCCATGACCATGACCGAGCAACGGGTCTACACGCTCGACTCCACGCTGGAGACCGTGGACAGTGCCGAAGAAAAGGCCGCGCGTGTTGCCACGGAGCTGGGCTTTGGCGAAGATGAAGTGATGCAGATTTCCATGGCTGTGCGCGAGGGAGCGGTCAACGCCGTACTGCACGGCAATGCCTACGCGCCGGACAAGAAAATCACCCTGGTGTTTGAGCGCGAGGGCGAGAACCTGGTCATCACCATTCGCGACCAGGGCAAGGGCATGGACCTGAGCAAGATCCCCAACCCGCTGGCGCCGGAAAACCTGCTCAAGACGTCGGGGCGGGGCATTTTTCTCATGCGTTCGTTCATGGATGTGGTCGAGATTCGCCCCTCCCAGGCGGGCACCGAAGTCAAACTGATCAAGCACGTCCACGGGCCATCCGCGGGCGGCAAGGAGGCTTCCCTGTGACGATGAAAGTTGGAACGCGGCAAGTGGACGGAGTGGCCATTGTAGATTGCAGCGGCCGCATCACTCTGGGCGAGGGCAGCGTTATTCTGCGCGACACCGTGCGCGATCTGCTCTCCAAGGGCAACAAGAAAATCCTGCTCAATCTGGCAGAAGTGAACTACATCGACAGCTCCGGCATCGGCGAGCTGGTCAGCGCCTTTACCACCACCAAGAATCAGGGCGGCGAACTGAAGCTGCTCAACCTGACCAAGAAGGTCAACGACCTGCTGCAAATCACCAAGCTGTACACCGTCTTCGACGTGAAGGACGACGAAGCCGCCGCAGTCAAGGCGTTCAAGTAGACGTCTTGGACAGGTTAAGATCAACACCTTGAGGGCTGGCGTCGCCAGTCCCCGCTGGGGCCCGCACCGGCCAGAAAGTTGATCGTTCGGGCAACTCTTTTTCTCCTTCTGTGCTCTAGCAGGCATAGAATACTGTGCAGGAGATGGTCATGAAGAACTTCTTCGCTCTCATCCTTCTCCTGCTCGCAACTTCCCTTGCTCTTTCCTGCGGAAGCAGCGGTCGACGGCTTCAGTCCATTAGCATTTCCCAGACTTTGAATGGCGAGCAAATGCAATTTGTGGCGACCGGTACTTTTTCCGCCGCGCTGATCGCCGTGACTCCGCTCCCTGTCCAGTGGACGCTCGGGCTCATGGCGCCGCCGCCCCCGACGTATAACTACACGCTGACCACTCAGCCGTACGTATTCAACTGCGCCGGTACTTCGGGGCCTTACCTTCCGGTTGGCGCCTATGCTCCCCGGGACGCAAACGCGCCAATTAGCGGGTCTACTAGGAACCCGGTGATCGCGTACACGGCAGTCAATTGCCCGTAGCAGCCGGGAAGGGCGCGTGTTGAGTTCTTTGGCCCGCGTGTGCCAGCCTTGCTGCTTGACGAGAGAGCCGTCCCTGAGCGAGCACAGTGGGCTGAACGGGTAAGACATTTTGCCCGTTCCATTCTGGGACGGTGGTGGCATTTTTCTCTGTTTCCGTCACAGACTTCGCGGGCAAGGGCTTCTAATATCGAAACATGATCTGCAGTAGTACAGCGAAGGTCGTGCTCGCCCTTTCTTTGCCCTGGACGAACCTGCTCCTTGCCTCCGACTGCATCCCGATCAATGAAGCCAACCAGCACGTCGGTGAGACCCGGTGCGTGACGGGGAAAGTCCTCCGCGTCAAAGTCGGTGAGAAGGGTGTCCACTTCATTGACTTCTGCGAAGACCAGATGGCCTGCCCGTTTACCGTGGTCGTCTTCCCCCACGACTTGAAGGATGTCGGCGATGTGCGCCGCCTCGCAGGACGCACCATCGAAATCAGGGGTCCGGTCAAGCTCTACGACGGCCGCGCAGAAATCGTCCTGAACCGGATCTCCCAGATCACCGGCGGCGCGGCGATGATTCCGCCGCTCCCGAAAAACTATGACGTCGAAAACCCCGGCCACTACAGCGCCGGCCGCCTGCATCCGCCAAAGAAGCTCAAACCGGCCAAGCCCACGCCCAACAGCACTGCCACCTACGGATACGACGTCGAAGCTGAAGACCCCCAATGAAGAGCAGCAATAGCGGCTCGTACCATCCTGGGATCGACGACAAAGAGATGGCGCCTAAACGAGGGTCCACGCACGAGGCTCGCGGGTGAGGTTCGACGCGGTTGGCCGACGGTGTCAGGATGATAGCAGCGTTGTGAGAGGTCGCCGTAAGCGCGTTCACCCATCGCGGCGCTGGCCTTGCTCCGCAGCGGCCCGCCCGTAAGATCGAGCCGTGGCCTCAAGAATTCTCCGTTCCGTCTCGTCGGTAGGATAGGATTCAGGCGGGATCACCGTCGAGTGCATGGAGCAGATTTCCAGGTACACATCCTCAGTACCAGGTTCCGTGAATTCCTCAATGGGGTAGCCACAGATCGTCGACACCCCGGTGCCGAGCTTATCGCCCAGCTGCTCGAGTGCGCGCAGGTTCTCCAAATCTCGCCGCGCCCAGAGCAGCGCGACGATCTCTCCGAACACAAGTAGCGGCGCGGTCTCCGAGTTTGGTTCCTGCCGGGCTGCGGCGATTTCCGCGCCCAGCAGCAGGCCCACCTTGTGCAGGTTGAGTGTGGGGCCGTCCATACAAACCGACAAAACCTCGTTTACGTCAATCTCTGCATAGCGCCGTTGCTCTCTCAGCCAGGGAAGATCGACGCCGTACCCGGCCAGTCGCCGTGTCACAGCGTGCCGGTGCGCACCTGTGGCCATGATTACGGCCGCACCACCTCTCTCCAAGACGGTAAACGCGATGTTGCACAACCCCCTTACCAGACACTCTTCCTTCAGATAAAAGAATGCCGCGTGGTCAAATGGCTGGTGCTGGAACCCGAAGGGAGCGGCGGGAACCCANAGAGTCATCGACTGAACCGGAGGAGGGCCCGGACGGCGTCATGAAGCATGCCTTCCCGGCGGTGGAACGCCTTCCCAACTGGCGTCCCCGCGAGGACCGGAACCGACATACCGAACGTGTTTCCGCTCCTCAGCCCGACAGTGTACTCTCATTCCGGCCCGGTTCTGACAGAAATCCGCCAGGGACCGGGTCCTTTGTCCTGGACTTTTGCGGGTCGACGACTGGGCTGGTTTTGCCATAACTGTTCCATCATCGTCGATCGAGATCGCACGCGGTTTCCTTTGCTCACACCAACCCCTTGCGCAGCTCTTCCAGCGGATACTTTGTCCCGCGCCAGATGATGCCGTCCTGCCAAAGGGTCACGAACATTGAGCGCAACAGGGTGTAGGTGAACAGTGCCGAACTCACAGGATGAAGGACGAAATAGTAGGGAGGGACGCTCGACCGCCACGACATCCCCACATAAATCAGAAACATTGATCCCAGCGCTACCCCGTAGGGCAGACGGGCCCAGCCGTGCGCCAACCATACGCCTAGAAACGGCATGAAGTTGAGGAACGCGAGGCCCACCGCTGAGATCAGAGTGCGCCACCACTGGAAGGAAAGGATCGCAAAGAAATTCTTGGTCAGATTGTTGACCACGCCCATCGCTCCTTTGGCCCAGCGGATCGTGATCAAGTCGGCGCCGAACACATTGCGCTGGGCGAAGCCGGCGTTCTTGACGACCTTGCCCAGCTTCATGTCGTCGAGCACTTCCATGCGCAGGGCCTCATACGTACCGACCGCATCGTAGACGCTGCGCCGTACAAGGTTGAAGGCGCCCACGCCCATGTGGTCGTCGGTGCTGGGGTCGGCGACCTTCCACGGACGGTGGCCAAACACGAACATGGTCTGAAAAAAGGCAATCATCATGTATTCGCCGGGGCCCTTCATGATCATGCGCGGGAAGAGCACCATGTGGTCCGCGTGAACCGCTTCGGCGTAAGCCAGCGCGCGGCGCACGGAGTCCGGTTTGAAAAACACGTCGGCATCGGTGAAGAGCAGCCAGTCGCCAGTAGCCTGATTGGCCGCGGTCCACATGGCGTGCGTCTTTCCCAGCCAGCCGGGAGGCAACCCGTCGTGGTGAATCACGCGCAGGCGCGCCTGATCACGCTGCGAGGGCTGACTCTTCTCGATCGAGTCCAAAATTTCGCCCGTCCGGTCTGTGGAGCGGTCATTGACCGCGATGACCTCGTAGTTGTCGTAGTCGAGTGCGAGCAGAGTCTGCAACGCCGGCTCGATGGTTTCTTCTTCATTGCGGGCAGGGACGATGATCGAAACGCGGGGATTGCCGGCCGGCGCGATGGGGTTGCGATCCCACTCGGGCTTGGAAACGTCAGCCACGTGCGGCATCCCCAGCGCCGCGTCGATGATGCGCGAGAACCAGGCCAGCGCAAGAATAATGCCGGCAATCCAGTGAAAGTAGAGCATCCTGCTTAGGTCTCTTCTGCCTCAAGGGACGCGCCATCAACCTGGGCGTCTTTCTCTCCACCGTTCTGGCCTTCGATGCGAACCGTGGGCGCGAACTTCATCCCGTAAAACAGTATGGCAGAAGAAATCACCATGGCGATCACGGGCAAAATAAATGCGGCCTGCAGTGAACGCCAGTCGGCCACCCAGCCCATCATGGCGGGTGAGGGCACGTCGCCGAGAATGTGGATCATGAAAATGTTGACGGCGATCGCGGTCACGCGAATGTGCGCGCCTACGGAGTTGATGACCGCGGCGTTTAGGGGCGAGGTATTGAGCAGAAGGAAGAACGCGGCCACGGCGATGGCGGGGATCATGAGGCGTCCGCGCACAAACAGCGCGACGATCATGATTGGGACCCCAAGCGCCATGCTGGCCGCCGAGACGAAGTAGTAAGAACTCTTCATGCGCTTCAGCAGGTAGTCACCCAGCCAGCCGCCGGCGAGCGCTGAAAGAATTCCGTCGATGACGATGACGAGGCCGAACACGTCGTTCGCGGCCTTCAGCGTGTAGCCGCGCTCGCTGTACAAGAACTTGGGGATCCAGACCTGGATGCCACCGAGCGAGAACGTCATCGCGGCCATGCCCAGGGTTGCCGTCGCGAATGCGGGATTGCGGGCGAGGGAAACGACAAGCAGCAGAAGCTTTTTGAAATAGAGGTAAATGCGAAACAAGTCTGCTTTCGCGAAACCACCCGTAAATCCACGCGGCAACAGGTCTCCCGCGGCGGCATCTTTCATCGAATCGAACTGGCCGCGTTCCGGTTCCTTAAGGAACAGCACGGCGAGCGCGAGCATAAAGCCGGGAGCGGCCGCGATATAAAAAGGGAAGCGCCAGCCATGAGTGGGTGCGAGATTGCCGCCGAGCAGATATCCGGCCGCCGATCCGACGGGCAGCGCGAGATAGAAAACGCCGAGGACTCGTCCGCGGCGGTCCTCGGCGAAAAGGTCGGCGACGAAGGTTGGTGCGATAGTCACAAACGTGGCTTCGCCAATTCCGACCAGCGTATGGCGGATCAGCAATTCCGTATAGGTATGGGTGACCGCCGTGAGCAGCGTGAGGGCGCTCCAGAAAACGGCGCCCACAAAGATGATCAGCTTGCGCGAGTAGCGGTCGGCCAGCGGGCCGACGAGCGGCGCGGCAATCATGTAGAAGCCGAGGAACGCGCTGGTCAGATAGCCGATTTGCGCGTTGGTCACGTGGAATTCTTCCTGCACCAGCGGCTGCACCGCGAACAGCACGTTGCGATCCACATAGTTGAGGAAGTTGAGCGAAGTGAGCAGGATCAGCGCAGTGCGGGGATGAAGCTTCTCCGAGGACACAGGTCTGGCGAATATAGCATGGCGGTCAGTTCACCTGCGGTTAGTAGTGGGTCGGTTTGAACCGCCCAACGCGATGCCAACCGGTCTGGTGTCATCCTGAGCAAAGCCGTTTTTCAGGCGGAGCGAAGGATCTCGCGCGCACCGTCAATGCTGCGGGAGATCCTTCGGCCCGCCGGTGCAAGCGCGGGCCGTCAGGATTACGCCTCCGTAGACCTGCTTAACGTATTGACCCACTACCCGCCTCGGGTGTTCTTACGTGGCCAGCGCGCGACGATCGTGGTCGAGATCCCGCCGCGGGGGCGGAATTCGCCTTTCACCTCGGCCCAGACTGGTCTCGCCCACTTCACCACGTCCTCGAGCACGCGGTTGACGATGTTCTCTTGAAAAATTCCCAGGTTGCGGTAGCTGTGGAGATACTCTTTCAGCGACTTTAGCTCCAGGCAATGCTTGTCGGGCATGTAGCGAATCGAGAGCACACCGAAATCGGGCAGACCGGTCTTGGGGCACACCGAGGTGAACTCCGGGTTGTCCACGACAATCTCGTAGCCGGGAAACTGATTGGGCCAGGTCTCGATTTCGGGAAGGTTCGCATCCAGACCGGCGGCAGCGTGCTCAGGCGTGTAGCGGGGCGGTTTAGCCATGGGATGATTGTAGCGGGTGTGGCGCCTTCCCTGTGCTCGGCATCTAATCAAATACGAGGGGGCGTGAAGGTTCGGCGCTATCTCCGGCCCTCGGCAATGGTAAATTGTTGCTTGCAGTTATTCCTGCCGCTCCCTGAAAGAAAACAGGTTTGGCATCGACGAACAATTCGCATCCCTCCGCGCGCCGGCGGTGGGGTTGGGTCGTGGCTGGTGTGGTTGTGGCGGCCCTGCTGATTCCCATCTTCGCGAGCCGGAAGTCATTGCTGGTGCACACGGTAACCGTCGAGCGAGGTGCCATCCGCAGCCTGATCTCGACCAACGGCAAGATCGAGCCGGTGCAGAATTTCGAAGCCCACGCGCCGATTGCCACGACTGTGAAGCGACTGTTGGTCAAAGAAGGTGAACGCGTTCATCGCGGGCAACTGCTGTTGCAGCTCGATGACGCCGACATCCGCAGCCAGGCGGCACGGGCCAAGGCGCAGATCACCGCGGCCGAAGCCGAGGCGAGCGCGGTGACGACCGGAGGGACACACGAGGAAGTTCTCACCGTGGATGCGCAGCTCGTGAAAGCGCGCAGCGCTCTCGATACGGCACAGCGCAGAGTGGACGCGCTGCTCCGCTTGCAGAACGAAGGAGCGGCCTCGCCGGGCGAGGTCGAGCAGGCAAAAGCGAATCTGCAGAGCGCGCAGGCGGAAGTCAGCTTGCTTGAGCAGAAGCAGAAGGACCGTTACTCCCCACCCGAAGTGGAAAAGGTGCAAGCTCAGGTGGCGGAAGCAAAGGCGGCTTATGCCGCGGCCGAAGACGCGCTCGCCAAGTGCAATATCCGTGCGCCCTTTGACGGCATCGTGTATTTGCTTCCCGTCAAGCAGGGCGCTTTCGTGCAGGACGGCGACCTTCTGCTGCAGGCGGCTGATCTTTCCCGCGTGCTGGTGCGGGTTTTTGTCGACGAGCCGGATGTGGGGCGATTAATGGGCGGACAGAAAGCCGAGATCACCTGGGACGCGGTCCCGGGACGCGTTTGGAACGGAACAGTCAGCACGATTCCGTCGACGGTCAAGCTGCGCGGCGCGAGAAATGTGGGTGAGGCCACCTGCTCGGTCGACAACCGCGACCTGCGGCTGCTGCCCAATGTGAACGTCGGGGTCACGATTGTGACCGCGGAACACGACAACGTGCTCACTTTGCGACGCGATGCCCTGCGCATCGACGACACCAAGCCCTACGTCTATCAGATTGTCGATGGCCGCTTGAAGCGCCGCGATGTGGAGATTGCGCTGCAAAATCTTACGCAAGTCGAGATCACCGCGGGCCTGCCAGAGGATGCCGTGGTGGCATTGTCGGCCGAGGAATCCAAACCGCTCTACGATGGCGCCCCGGTGAGGGTGGTGCCGTAAGTCATGAAGCTTCCCCAGCAGTTANATTTTTGTGGGCCTGTGTGTTTCCGTCTGCGCCGCGGCGACGACGCCAAAAGAACTGCTGGCGGCGGGGCGTGTCGACGAAGCGATTCAGACGTTGCAGCAGCGAATCGACCATTCGCCCAACGACGCCGAGTCGTACAATCTGCTCTGCCGCGCCTACTTCATGCTTGAGGAATGGGACTGGGGGATTTCCGCCTGCGAACGCGCGGTCAGTCTTGAGCCAAATAACAGTCTCTACCACCTCTGGCTGGCCCGCATCTACGGCGAAAAGGCTGACCGCTCGGGCTTTTGGAGCGCGGCGGGGATGGTGAAAAGAGTGCGGTCGCAGTTCGAGCGTGCGGTGGAATTGAATCTGGAAAGCTGGGAGGCGCGCACCGACCTGGCCGAGTTCTATATGGAGGCTCCGGGTATCGTTGGAGGCGGAAAGGACAAGGCGCGGGCCCAGGCCGATGTGCTGGATAAGCTGAATCCTGCGATGGCGCACTGGGTCCGTGGGCGGATTGCGGAGAAGAGCAACGATACGGCCACGGCCGAGCGCGAGTACCGGGCCGAGATCGAGGCGAGCCAGGGCAGCGCGCGCGGGTGGCTGGACCTGGCGCTGTTTTATCGCCACGAGAAACGATTCGCGGAAATGGAGCAGGCGCTCGGGACGATGGAATCGCGGCCGGCGTTCGACCGCCCGGACTCGGTGATGGATGGCGCCAACGTTCTACTGCGTACGGGGCGCAACTTTCCGTTGGCGGTGCGGCTGGCCAAGCGATATTTGTCCTTGGCAACGGTCGAGGAAGGTCCCACGTTCAAGGCGCACTGCATTCTGGGTGAATTGCTGGAAAAACAGGGAGAACGAAAAGACGCGGCGAAAGAATTTCGCGCGGCGCTGGCTCTGGCGCGCGAGTACAAGCGAGCGCAAGAAGGGTTGAACAGGGTGGAACGCTGAGTAGCGGTGACGTGCGGCGCGACGAGGAAAAGACGTTAGTGACGACTAATCAGGCATTTCGAAAGCTGGATTTGTCCGCAGCTGCCAGAGGGGAATGATGCCGAGCACCATGAGATTTGGGAACAGCAGCGGTGCCATGGGCGGAGCGCCGTAGATGAAGTTGTCGAAGGCGTGAACGGATGGCCCTCGCAGATTGCCTGCAGCATGCAGGACAAAACCCCATAGCCCGACGCCAGCTTCCAGCAACAGAATGGCAGCGCATAGGTCGATGTACAGGCGCGAGACACGCAGCAGCAGCGGCACGGTAAGGAAGCCGACCGCGATGGCGCTGGCCACGACCGGCACCCACTCCAGAGGATTGAAGAATCCGTTTTCGGCGTGATCGGCCAGGCTGAACACAAAATTCCCAATGAACCCGCCGAGCCCCAGCAGCAGCACCCACTGCGCCCACTCCAGAGTGTCCGGGTCAACCATGCGGTTGATGATGAGGAGAAATCCGAGGCCGGAATAGGCAAGGGGAGCGGCAAAGGGCGCGGAGTACGTCAGGCTTAGCAGTGTGCGTTCGTAGAAAAAACGGCTCTCGAGATGAAGAACGACGCCGGTGAGCCCAACCAGCACGGCCGTCCAGCCGACCAGGTGCCCGAGATCCTTCCAAACCGCCGGCCAGCGATAACGAACGGCTAAGGCAATGATCAGCAGGAGCGGCGCGGTGGCCGAGAAGATTAGGGGGATGTACTCCGCCGGGTTGCGAAACTGATTGACCGAGTGCGCGAGGTAGATGTCGAAGGTAAGAAAGCCGACATTTAAGATCACGAAGACTTCAACCCAAATCTGCGGACGAGCCCACCAGCGTTCACTTGCCGCGGCCATGCTCTCTCCTGAGCTCGGCGGCCATCGATTGCAGCTCGACAGTCCTGCGCAGCATGGGATAGTTGCCGTGCCATTGCACGAAATCGGCGCCGCCCATGAAGGCGCCGTGTTTGCTGGTCCGCCCGTCGTAGTGCCAAAGATCGAAGTACACAAAATCGATGGGACTCGAGAAAGGAGGACCGGTCAGCAAGCTGTCCTTCCGCAATCCGTTGACGATGTCCTGCGCCGTGCGAATGCGCCGATTGGTGGCCTGGACAACCTGTTCGGCCTGGCTGTAGACACGGTCAATCAGCGCCGGCGTGTGACACTGCGAGCAAACCTGTTTCATCCTGGCCTGATTGGCGGCATAGTTTGGGCGCTTCTCGCTGATGGCATTGGCCAGGTAGTACGACAAGCGCTCTGACGGATCGTGGCTGACGCCGAGACCGTTGATGCCGCTCATGTGACACGTCGCGCAGGTTGGGACGAACATGTCTCGAGTCGTGAGCGTCTTGGGTGGCGCGTCCAGATTCAGTAAGCGCTCTTGTGCCTGGAACATCACTCCGTGTTTCGACTCCTCGTAGATCTCGATCTGCGAATGGTCGGGGCCCATGTGGCACTGGGCGCAGGTGCTGGGCAGACGTGCCACACGAACGGAGCTGGTGTGGCGAGTGTGGCAGACGGTGCAGGCGCCGATCGTACCGTCACTGTTCGGCTTGCCTACGCTGTGGCACTGCTCGCATCCGCTGGTCATTGCCGATCCGCCTTCCAGTTGCACGAAGGGATGCGGCGGCCTGCGCGTCCCGCCGGGCTGGTAGGTTTCGGAAAAGTTCACCTGTTCGGGTGTGAGACCCTTCTCGCCGTAGATGGCGGCCCACGCCGGTGCCGCATGCCGGCTGCGCAGAAATTGCTGGTAGATGGTCTCGTGGCAGCTGCGGCAGTTTCCGGCGGTGAGTTTGGCGGAAATCACAAAGCCGTGGTGGTCTTTTTTTTCCTGGCCGGTGGCGGGCTGGTGGCAGTCGAGGCAGTTGACGCCTTTTCTGGCGTGGACACTCATCTCGTATTCGTGGACCACCGAGTATTGCGTTCGGGCATGGCATTCGGCGCACTTTCCAGTAGCACGAACGAAATCGGCGCTGGGCTGCTCGGTCTCGACCTTCGGCCGCGCGCGGTTGAGCAGGAATGCTGCCAGAATGAGGGCGAAGGCGATGACGACGGCCAAGAACACGGATCGGAAAGACATGAAGACCTCTGCATTCGATAGCGCGCGCAGCAGGGAGGTCGCGATGAACGCCACTATTGTAACGGGAGGGAGGACGCGAGCGAGTGGAGCGATCCGAGACTTGGACCGCGACATCCGCGTGGAAAGGCCACGAAAGTCGCTGAGAAAGAACGAGCCTGTCGCGGATCAACCTGCGCTAGCGATAGTGATGGAAATACCAGATGGCGACGACTGCTCCCAGGCGGACGGCAACGATGAGGCCTGCGAGGATCAGAGCCGCGCGAAATAGAATCCGCTCGAAACGATTCATCCGCCATTCAGAAACCGCCATAAGAAACCGCCTTGGAAGCCACGTTCACGATAGCGCTTGCGGAAATTGGCGGCAGTGAGTCTGATCACGCGGCGGTATGATCCCGTTCCCCGACGCACTCGCATGGTTGGCGTCGTCTTCAGGCTGGTTTGCTCTGGAGCAGTTTGCCCCAGGAAGACTCGGCGCGAAGCATCGTGCTGCCCTCGATGGCGCCCAGCGATCCCCCTGTCCGGGGCCTCCCTCCGGCATTTAACATTCCGCTGGCATCAGATTGTCCATAGAATCATTCCCAGATCATCTGAAAGGGACGCGATGAAAAGCGAATCGTGGTGCGGTGTGTTTGGAAAGGCAATTTTGATGGCGGGGGTATTGTTCCTGCCGGTTTCGCTGCTGGCGGAACCGGTCACGCTGAGGCACATGGTTGAACTCGCGTTGAAGCATGCCACGGCCTCCGACATCGCGGCCGCGGATGAACAGCGCGCCGCGGCCGGCTATCGCGAATTGCGCAACAGCTATTGGCCGCAATTGACGACGGGCGCGGGGCTGGGGCCGCCGTCGTACGGATTCCCGCTGGGTTTTGCGGGGGTGGCGCCGTCCTTATTCAACATCAATGCTCAGTCAGCGCTGCTCGATCCATCGCTGCGTAATTTCATACGGGCCGCGAAGGCAGATTCCGCGGTAGCCGCGCTCCGCAGCAAAGACCAGCGCCTGCAAACCATCCAGGATACGGTGCTAAGCTACGCCGAACTAACCAAGTGGGAACAACGTCTGGTGCGCCTGCGGGAAACCCAGCCTGAGGCGGAGAGGATGGAAGCGGCCGAAGCCCAGCGCGTGAAAGAAGGCGTCGATAGCGAGGTCGAAGGAACTAAGGCACGGCTGTCTGCGGCACGCGTCCGTCTGCGGATTGCCGAGGCGGAAGGAGCAGCCGACGTGCTGCGCGAGCATCTTTCGAAACTGACCGGGCTGCCTGCGGCCGGAATCCAAACCGATCCTGATTCTCTTCCTGGTCTCCCAACTCCCGCCGCGGCCGACGACGCCACACCTGATCAAGCTGCCGCTTCCAGTCCCGCGGTCAACGCAGCCCTGGAACATGCGCGGGCGCAGTACTTGCGCGCCCAGGCCGAGCACAAAGCTTTGTGGCCCAGCTTTGTCTTCGGCGCGCAGTATGCGCTGCTGTCGAAGTTCAACAATTACCAGAACTATTACATCCCCCTGAAGCCTTGCGCCACCAACCTGGGCACGCAAACTCCCCTGTGCGAAGCCAACACCTTTCGACAGAACAACGCCAGCGTCGGGATCTCTATCAGGGTTCCCCTTTTCAACGCGTCGCAGCGGGCGCGAGCCGAGGCGGCGGATGCCGATGCGCTAAAGGCGAAGAAACAGGAGGAAGCGGCGCGCAACCAGGCCTCAGAGGAAACCCTGCGCCTCGAACGATCAGTACGACAGATGGAGGCCGCCCGGGATGTGGCGCAACTGGAATATGAAATCGCGGAGAAAGACCTGGAGGCCGCACAAACGCGCGTAGACGCCGGCACGGCTACGCTTCACGATCTGGATGACGCCCGCACCCAGGCCAGCGAGCGCTTCATCGCATTGCAGGATGTGACTTTCGAGCTGGAACGCAGCCAGGTCGGATTGCTGCGGGCCAACGGCGACCTGGAGCGGTGGGCGCTGGGCACTCCCTAGGGGTCGTCCGGGGCCTTCAGCTGAGAGGTGTTTTTCTCCACTTCGCCGTGCCGAATACAATGTTCCCTAGAACGGTATTCCTTTTTGTCCAGTGCACGAGTAAATTAGCTCCAAGTCATTCGGGGTCTTGCGGCCTCTACCGCTTCTTCTTATTCGTCTGGAACCCAGGGAAACATCGGTCTGGCCTGCGGAAGGGCCGAGCGCAGATGGTAGAATGAATCAGCACTCAATATGCCTCTGAAAACACTATTTCTGAATCCGCCTTCATTCGAGAATTTCGACGGCGGCGCAGGCTCCCGTTGGCCGGCGACCCGCGAAATTGAGAGTTATTGGTACCCGGTGTGGCTCGCCTATCCGGCAGGAATGCTGGAGGGCGCGCGGCTGTTGGACGCGCCGCCACACTACGTCTCCGCCGAACAAACCATCGAGATTGCCAAAGACTATGAGTTCCTCGTGCTGTTTACCAGCACGCCCGGCTTTCCAGGTGATATCCGCTTGGCGCGCACCATCAAGGACTCGAACCCGAACATCAAGATTGCCTTTGTGGGCCCGCACGTCAGCGTGCTGCCGGAGAAGTCGCTGCGCGATTGTCCCGCCATCGATTTCGTTTGCCGCAAGGAATTTGACTACGCCGTGGTCGACTACGCCAAAGGCAAGCCCCTGGAAGAGATTCTGGGCGTGTCGTTTTTAAAAGACGGCAAGGTGGTGCACAATCCGGATGCGCCGCAGATTCAAGATCTGGACGCGCTGCCGCACGTTACCGACGTCTACAAGCGCGATCTGGACGTCACCCGCTACAACGTTCCCTTCCTGCTGAATCCTTATGTATCGCTTTATACCACGCGCGGTTGCCCAGCGCAGTGCACGTTCTGCCTGTGGCCGCAGACGTTGAGCGGACATCCGTGGCGCAAGCGCAGTTCCGGCGATGTGGCGCGCGAGATGGCCAAGGCAAAAGAGTATTGGCCGGAAGTGAAGGAATTTTTCTTTGACGATGACACCTTCAACATTCAGAAGGCGCGCACCGTCGAATTGTGCGCCAAGCTGAAGCCGCTGGGACTGACGTGGTCGTGCACGTCGCGCGTGACCACCGATTTTGAGACGCTCAAGGCCATGAAGGAAGCGGGATGCCGCCTGCTGATCGTGGGCTACGAATCAGGCGATCCGCAAATTTTGAAGAACATCAAGAAAGGCGCGACCGTAGAGCGCGCCCGGCAGTTCACCAAGGACTGCCACAAACTGGGCCTGGTGATTCACGGCGACTTCATCATGGGCCTGCCCGGCGAGACACGCGAGACGATCAACAACACGATCCGGTTCGCCAAGGAACTGGACGTAGAAACCATTCAGGTTTCGGTGGCGCACGCGTATCCGGGAACCGAACTCTACGATTATGCGGTACAGAACGGCTTCATGGTTTCGGGCAGCAAAATGGTCGACGAGGGTGGCCATCAACTGGCGCACATCCAGTATCCGGGGCTGCCGGCGGACGAGATCCTCTCGGCAGTGCATCGTTTCTACGACGAGTATTATTTCCGTCCCAAGGCGGTCTTCCGCATTCTGAAGAAGGCGGCATTTGATGGTCACGAAAGGAAACGTCTTTACAAGGAAGCGAAGACGTTTCTGAAGGTGCGCTCCATGCGCAGCCAACTGGTGAAGTCTCACGCCGAGGGCTCGCGCGCCGCGGCTGAGCCGGCGAAAGCGTAGCGCGGGGGCGGTTTTTCCTCCTGCATCAGAGTTGGGCAAGCCGGCATTCGGCCGGGTTAGACTTCCTCCCAAAATCCCCTCCCTTCAAACCTGGATGCCCAGCCGCTTGCTGTGTCTGGATCCTCACCAAGTCCTACTATCGTAGAATGAATGCCGGTCGGAACGGAGTGAACCATGAACGAAACACCGCAGCAATATACCCAGCGCGTTCTGGGTTACGTCGAAGGCAAACAGCCTCTGAAAGTGCAGGCGGCCACGGCGA